>JACKZZ010004588.1_pt1 | contig 18909 bp, 22 predicted proteins | sample 8027871 | NCBI WGS metagenome assembly JACKZZ01 (sample SAMN15724774, study PRJNA655200) | protist metagenome | isolation source: fluorescence activated cell sorting (FACS) single amplified genomes of... | place: USA: West Boothbay Harbor, Gulf of Maine | collected 2000-07-19
TTATTCCTTTGTCTGTGGTAATTGTGGTCGTAGAGGGTACCATAAATCTTGTACGCTGGTGTAGAGGTAGCTGATCCTCTCTTAACAAGGTTTGACGTAGTGAAACGAGTTAAGAATGGTTAAAACTCCTTCTTTTCCCACTTCTTCTGCTGTTTCGGTGAGAAAAAAAGGAAAAGTCAGTCGAGCCAGCCGCCAAGCGCACAACAAGCAACTCTTGTCGCTCAAGAAGCAGCATGATCAACTTCTAAATGAGTTCTTTGGAGGCAGTAAAAGCAATAAAAAGAGAAAAATGAAAGCAAAGAGCGGAGGAGAGTTTGATAAAAAAGCAGGAAGATTTGGGGGGTTGCCGTACAAGAAGAAACAGACTGCAATGGTTAAGCATCAAGTAAATGCAGGAGGAGGGTTCAGGTATGAGTATTTGGTGTGTTTTGCTATTGTGGTCTTGTTGTTTTTGAGCATTTCTGCTCTCGCTTGACCTCAATTAGTGCTTTTTCTCACTCACTACACGCGTTTTTCTTCCTTTCTTTCTATTCTTCTTCTTTTTTATCTCTGCTTACTCCTTTTTGTATCACATTTTTTGCTCTTTCAGAAATAAAGGAGGGAAGAGTAATGACAGGTATACCTATCGTCCTCAGAAACTCTACATTCCTAGACTCCCAGCACATGAGAGAATACCACGTTATCCTCCCTGGGATACCTCGCTTCCTTCAAAATCTTCAGCTCTTGCTACATTTGATCGAGAAATTCGAAGATTTGGGGACTACGTGCGCTTAGATGTCGCAGAGAAAGAAGCGAGAGATGTTGTCTTGGAGGAAGTTTGTTCAGCCTCACGCTACGCTTTCCCGCAGTCACGCGTACAGCTATTTGGCTCATATTCATGTTCGATCGTTGCTACATTTTACTCAGATGTTGATATGGCTGTTTGGCTCACAGGAGGAGAAGATGTGTATCCTGAAAAGGAGAAGAGCATTATGTCTCAGACTGAGCCCACTGAAGACGACAATTCGGGTGATGAAAACGGACAAGAAGAAGAAGAAGAAGAAGAAGAAGAAGAAGAAGAAGAAGAAGAAGTAGAGGAATCGAAACTTTCGAAATGGAGAAAAGTTCTTGCTTCATCTCCCAATATATCTGAACTTCACTTAAAAACTTTGCAATCCTTTGCAGATCTTGTGAGTCAAGTGAAAGTAAATAGAGCACGAACGCGGCAGGATTCTGCTGCTGAGCAAATTGCGAAGTACTACATTGCTAATCCTGAAACTAAGAAGATGAAGATGAAGTGGAAGAGTCTCATTGAAGCGCATGGAGATATTGTTGGTTTGCGCTGTAAGCATTTGAAGCAGAAAGGGAAAGGTTTAACGCATTACTTTGAACACTTTGAGAAGCCCAAGGAGGAGAGTGAAGAAGAAGAAGATGAAAATGTCGATAACGATTTCGATGACGAGGAAAATTTTAGGAATTCACCCTATTGTCTCTCCTCGTCTAACAGCGACTCGGATGAAGGAAATGATTCGGGTAATGAGACTTCAGCTCTTCACATTATCAACTCTGATCCCCCAGCTTCCTCGCTATCTCCTCGTGGTGGAAATGAGGGCAGCTCTTGGGTTTCTGCACGAGAAAAGAAGGAGGATATTATCCAATCTCTACGTTCAATTAGATCGAGATTATCTCTGTGTGACTTTATTACGAGTAAGACGATACGTACGAGGGCGAAAGTTCCTATTATCACTTTCGAAACGAAGTTCGGTGTTGAAGGAGACATCGCTATTGGTAACACAAGCATCGATACGAGTGTTTACGTGAAAGAGAGAGTAGCAAAGTATGGAAGCGTCTTCTCTTCTGTCATTCTTGTTTTAAAGATTCTTCTCAAGGATAACAACCTTGAGAAGCCTTTCTCTGGTGGTATCGGCAGTTACAAGCTTTATGTTATGCTGAGTTACCATCTGTCCCGATGCTCTGCGAAGGAAATAACTAGTGAGGGTGTGGTTTTGCTTGGCTTCTTGGAGCGATATGGATCCTCATCTGTATCCCAGAACACAGAGTTCGAGCACGATGGAGGCATTTGTGACTTCAGTCCAACCTTCAAGATCCAGGACTGTAGTGCACTATTCAGGGCAGCGAGACAGATGCTGAAAAAACACATGGGGCTTAGCTATATTGTTGATGCAGTGAAGTTGGAAAACGAAAGAAGGCGAGCGAAGGAGCATCTAAGAAGGAATCTTATTTTGTCAAATAAGTGGGACCCAGAGAGTGATGGTATAAGGGGAGGAAAGAAGAATGATGAAGAAGAAAGGCGGCGGATAGGAGAAAATAAACGTAAAATGAAACGCGATAAGAAATTGGAATGGTTTACTGCGCCTATTAACGCTATGGGTGAAGATAATATAATTGTTGTAGGTGATTCCAGTGATGATGATAAAGAAGAAGAAGAAGGGGGGGGGAGAAATTTTCTTGAAACTATTGAGCAAAATGAAACAGTGAGCATTAATGAATCAAAAATAATGAACAAAAAAGAGAGGAAAAGAGAAAAGAGAAAAGAGAAAAGAAAGGAGAGACTGATGGGCAAAAAAAAGATTAAGGTGCTCATAGAGAGAGAAGAAAGCGATGATGATGAGGAGGAGGAGGAGGAAAGTAGAACAACATTCGTCAATCAGCATGTAAATAAATTAACTGGGAAATGGTCTCAGGAAGAAAAAGTGCAAAACAACGTTAAACAGGGTGAGATGTTTGTTGCTGATTTTACAGACAGTGAGGATGATAGTGCTAGTAAGCTAGCGATGATGGAGAAGGTGAAGAGACAACTTAAGATCAAAACCTCTCTTCCTCAAAATAGTGACAAAGTCAATAAGATCATACAGTGACCACGTAAACAAGATCATACAATCTTTAATAGACGCTGGCATTATGAAATAAATTTTGAATAAAAATGTATATATGCCATGTTATCTGAGTAGAATGCTATGATGAAGCAGGAGATCCAGCGCGCTTACGCTGCCTGAAGTATTTAGTAATGGCAACAATGCTTCACTCGAGCGCTATCAATCCTTTCTCTTCGAAAGAAGCAAAACCTTACAGGAATGATGTAGAGATTGTATCAATGAATTGATTTAATTGAAGCCTTTCAGAGCAATCAGATAAGGAAGTTTGAAAACATTCTGAAGGCAAATAAAGCTTTCTTTTTTTATGATCAAATAATAACAGCGTGAGGGTGGAAAGATTATGAAAGATGAATTCATTTCCTTACATCTTAATGATTTGCTGCGTACGATTCGCACTCAGGTAATATACATGTATGTATATATTTATATAACAAAGAAGAAGAAAAAAACATAAAAACTTGCCCAGTTTTCTTACTTTCTTCCTTTCTTTTTCAATCAAATTTTCTATTGCTCCTCAATTTAAAAAAATACAGGTGATGATGTCTGTTATCGAACCATACACACGCATTAAGCTTTCTTTCCTCGCACGCGAGTTGAACAAGATTGATGCCTCTGACGTGGAAGTTCTCCTTGTGAACATGATCCTTGATGGAAAACTTGCAGGAAAGATTGACCAGGTGAACGGTATCCTTTACATGACTGGTGGCATTAGTGTTGACTTTGAGAAGGAAAGGAGAAGGAATAATATTGAAGCTTTAGCGAGAGGTTTGAAGAAACTTACGGCATGTCGTAATATTTTCGCAAACTATGAAGATGCAACAGCCAACGTGACTGATCAGAGACGCTTTAATTTGCGAGCAATTCAAAAACTTCCTGACCAAAAATAGTTTTATTTATCAAAAAGGGGTTGAGGAAGATTCAATCGCTGGCTGGCTGGTTGTAGTGAGTGTGTTGAAGAAGGAAAGGTGGTTGTTTGGGTTGTATTATTATGTAAGGGAATATTTCCGAGAGAGAGAGAAAAAAAAAGAAAAAAGGAAGAAATGAGGAAAAGAGGAAAGAATTTTCGGGTGATAAATTTAAGGATGTTTGACATCGTCTCTGTGAGACTAAAGGATGATAACACTCTCTATTCGGAGGACAACTCACACCTTAGAGTGTGAGTTGAAGTCTGGCTTAACGGCAAAACATCATACCGTGCGGGATTACATTTGTTCGAAAGCGGCTTACCACATTCTAGCTTAACGGCTAGATTAGTTTGTCCATCGACTTTGTGTGTTTGTTTACAAACGAACCCGGGTTATGCTATATCAAAAATGTTTTAATGCATCAACGGTGAATTTATAATAATTGAAACAATAATTTAAAACAAAAATACAAATTCTCACATATACTGGCAAAATCTCTCCGTGCATCTCACCTTGCACCTAAACAGCTGCTATTTAAAATGGCCACTCCTCTGTTGTAGGCGGCAACGATCGCTGCTGCAATCGCTGAGTTTGTTCTGATTGTAAGCTGCGGTTTGGTGTTGCCTCGGGATATGGATTGGGTTGCCGCACAAAAGGGGGGCTACTAACACCTGTGCTCTTGAATTGAGGTTGTGTCTGTGCTGTCACCATCGGTTGTGGTTGTGTCAAGGGTTGCAGTTGTTGTGGGCTTAAGATTACCTCTTGCAGAGATGCTGCTTCTGTTGAAGAAGAGGACGAGGAGGAAATAGGTACCACAGGTAAGGAATCAATGGAATATATTGAAATATCACTATCCATTGTCAGAGGTGAAGGCTTTGTTGCTTGGGCTGATGGCGGTACAAAATTTGGATTACGGAGCCTAGGCGGTGTCGGGAATATCAACTCCTCTTCCACCACAGCTGGAGGTCGTTGCAAGTAAGTAGGTCGTTCTCTCCCTCGGGAATCACTCGGAAGAGACTGTTCGACATAATACGAACAGCGCCGCAATGCATCGTAGAGAGGAGCAGCTGCTGGAGGAGGATCAACTGCACCGCTAAGAATTGCGAGTGGTTCAAGATCCTCACCGTAAAAGTTCTTGTTAACATTATGACGCGTGGTGATTACTTTCCCATCCACCGAGACCCTTATGAGAGAATGAACAAACACGAGAGTAAAAAGAAGCAACGAGACATTAAAAAAAGAAGAAGAAAAAAAGAGATTGCTGCATAATAGAGAGGGGGTATTTGCGTAGTGTATTGTAGTTTGACGTATATTGTTTCTTACCCTATATAAAGACCTTTACTGAAAGAGTAAGAGAACACAGGAGTAGCAAGAAAGTCTGCATCTGGACAAGTACCAAAATCAGCTTCCATCGCTCTTCCAAGAGGACCAGCAGCGACAGCAACATCAGCACCCAGTTGAACTGAACTAGTACTTGTTCCAAAGAGAGCAACAGCATCATCACTCATTAGAAGAAACACATGATCGCAGAGGGAGACTCCAGCAAGAGCACCCCAGGAAATCCCTACCGACCCTATAGCAGACGGAGCGCTCCACTCTCCACTTGGCAATCTCGCAATAACTAATCCAGTACCTACCTCTCCAGCAACCATTAAACCTGCTTTGACACAGGTGATAATTGCAATTCCACGTGCTTTCTCAATGAGAGAAGCAGGGATTTTGATACCATCGAATTGAGCTAAATTCGGTGAAGCGAGACACATATCTTTAGCATCAATGCACTCAACAGGTAAACTAACATTCGGTCGCATTCCAGCAGTCACCTCCCTCCGTGGTATTGGCAGCAAGTTGCTCATAGTAATTGCAGCTTTCCGAATCTCATGACCCATGGTAAACGCAATCGGAGAGTTTGTGAACTTCCTCCCGTTGCTATGAGTAATGAGATCATTGTGTCGCATTGAATTGCTTTGGATTGCAATTAATTGAGGTTGTAGTTCACGAAGATTCATCTCACAGCTTTCACAGACACGGCAGGGTTTGCGTGCTGCAAGAATGCGTCTCTCTTGCTCAGCGTAAAACTTTCCTGAGGAGGAAGAAGAAGAGGAATGCTGAGGAGGACTGTTATTGATGCTGCTGTTAATTTTGGAGGAAGATGAAGAGGGGGTAATAATAAAGGATTGCGCAGGAATAAGGCAACGCTGAGAGGTGCATGCATTACAGAATAAAAATCCACAGTTGCGCTACGCATTGATTGATTAATTGATTGATTCAAGAACAGCAACAAGAAATACCGAAAAGAGATAAAATAGAGATGAAAAAGGAAATAAAGGGTGGTGAGCAAACGAATATTGAGTTCGATCTCTTTCTCTCTCTTTCTCTCTTGTTGCTTTCATTCTCCCTCTTTATGTGCTAGTAGATTTCTTCCTTCACTCCGAAAGAAAGAGATTGTAGCTATACGTGTAGGTAACTAGTTACTAGGTACTACTTACACAATGATGTCTTCTTAGAAACGTAGTGAACTGCACTGCACAAGAATAACAGTAATCCTGCGAGTCATCCTTAACCCACTTCATTAACAAGAATTTATATGCACAAAACACCACCACGCGAGGAAAGGAAGAATGGAGGGAAGCATGTTAGAAAACAAATAAACTACTATTAAGGAAAGAAGGAAAGAAGGAAAGAAGGAAGGAAAGAAGGAAAGAAGGAAAGACTTACTGCTGCTTCTTCTACACGTGCATAAGTTCCTCCTTCCATTCTTAAAAGGTGATGCGCTAGACCTTTTTCACTCCTATATTTCTTCAAGAAATTCTTCTTCGTGCGGGACACACTCTCTCAAGGCAACAACAACAACAACAACAACAACAACAACAACAAGAAGAAGGAAAGAGAAAGAGCTAAAAATTCGTTTACACATGGAGTAACCCTAACCCTAAAATACACTCGGGTTAACCCTAACCCTAAAATACACTCGGGTTAACCCTAACCCTAAAATACACTCGGGTTAACCCTAACCCTAAGTCTCAAACTTGTTAAAAAGAGTCAAACTTTTTTTTTGCGCTCCCTTCTTTCCATTGTTACTATTGTTACTCTACCTATTACTCTCTGTATTTATTATATATTTATTATATATATATAATTCATCTCAATAATGTTTTTGAAATCTTATTATCGTTATTTTAGCAATGTTAATATACTACCAGTAGCATATCTGCTCCTCTTCCTCTTGCTGCTTTCTTTGCCAACTTCTTCTTCTTCTTCCTCGGCGGCATCCTCGAGCATTAGCAATCGTTATAGCAGTCATTATCATCAGAATGGGGGTAGTGGTAGCAATATTGCTGAGAAGAAGAACAATAATGAGGAAGAAGTAATGACAGGGACGACAATCTTAGCGATCAAATACTGTGAGGGAGTTATCCTTGCTTGTGAGAGTCGAACGAGTGTTGGAGAATATGTTAGCAATCGCTTTTCGAGAAAGGTTCATGCTTACAAGCCTGCCTTAAAGAGAAGGAAGAAGAAGATCATCATTAACAACAACAACAACAACAACAACAAGGGTGAAAGCGAAAGCAGCGAGATGCTGAAAGAAGAAGGAGGTATTCTTGTAACGAGATCTGGTTCGAGCGCATGGACACAGGTGCGTGAGTATTATGTGAATGAATGAATGATTGCAAAAAACTGAGGATGAGTATGTAAAAATTATGCGATAAATCTACATTCTTCCTCGCCATTCCTTTTGAACATACTTCTCTCCATCTCTCTCACTGTCTCTCTCTTTCACCTCCCACCCTCAACAATAATACTAAAAAATGTCAATAACAAACGCTAGGGTATTGTTGAGAGATTATTCGAAAATTTAACCGACTGTGAACTCCGAGGTACAGTTGGAGGGACGTCATCCGATCGTGTCAGCGTTGCAGCACACATGATCCGCAATTTAGTCTCCAATGATTCTGATAAAGGAGGGAGTATAATTTGTGCTGGAGTTGAGGGGGGGGTGAATGATGACGTTGATGATTCTAGTCATGGTTCGAAAGATGATGATCATGATGAGATGGGAAAAAGACAAAGGAAGGAGAAGAAGATATATTCGATCAGTCAGAGCGGTGCAATACATGAGCATGATATGTACGCGAGCAGTGGAAGTGGAAGTGGTTATGTAACAGCTTACTGCGATGCTGAATTGGATCATCAACAAGAGCAACATCGGCTGCAGCAGCAACCAGATTTTTCATCTACTGTAATTGCAGCAACAACGACAACAAGGAAGGAAATGTCGGAAGAAGAATGCATCTCCTTTGTTCGCAAAGCCTTCAAAGTTGCTGTTGGGCGTGACAACTCTTCTGGAGGAAAAGTGAGGCTTTGGATATGTTCGAAGGATGGAATACGATTTCTATAACGCTGCTATTAAACTTTCACAAGGTTGAGAAGATCCTACCCGAGCGTCACCTTTCTAGAAATGCAGAAGGAATGATTTAGAAATCTACAAAATCCTCACGACCAGTGCGTGTAAGGCTAAGTGCAAAGAATTCTTATTTATATAGCAAGTAGCAAAAACCACCTACACCCGCTTAGGCAACAAGAATTAATATGACCAAAAACTGAATTACTTTCTGTACTTTTAATTAAATTGTTGTTTTCTTCCTTTTTTTCAATGATCATCAATGGTCATCAATGGTCACTGATAAAGTCTTTTCCCGCCAATTTCTAGGTGGGTATTCGTACTACCAGAAAACTTTCTTGTTTTACTTATCGTTAGCACTGTTGTGCGCTCTGCCCACACACTTCCCCGGTGATCATTTCTTCCACTCATTTAAGTAATCAAAGCTGTGATGTTTATATATAATAATATAGACCTTAGTATCGCACATGCACTCAATGAACACAAATGAAGCAAGTAACATACAGAAAGACATTGATCAAATTCTGACTCAATGAATTGAGCCTGAACGAAACACACAATGATCAGACTTTCCATGGCTGTCAAATGTTGTATACTTAAAGAATTGAAAATCCCTTCGATATTCTCATCCTCTCTTCAATGCAGAACAAAGACGACTGCTTCACGAAACTAAGCAAAGCGCTACTTGACCGAGCGCAAGATATATTGAGAATCAAATCTTGATAATCACGCAAACCTACCTCACAATAAATTAAAAAGAGATCATAGTGGATGGGATCGGTTATTACCTCTACGAGCCTTCCAAGAAGCTGATTTCAATTCGATATTCCGGCTACACACCATTCCCACCTCAAAAGCGACTTACCAATCTAGCTTCGGCTAATTATTTAGTCCATCGACTATGTGTGTTAGTTTGCAAACGAACCCGGTTTATGCGACATCGAGGTTAACGCGTCAACGGTGGCAATTATCATATTTCAGGTTATGGACAAAAAAGAGTCTTCCTTTTTCTTTCTTTCTATTTTTGCTTCATCTTTAGTTAGGGGGCTGTTTCCTTTGTTTCCTTTACATTTGTACTAGTTGATTTAGAAAGAGAAGGATTTCTTTAGTCTTTTATATATAACTCCTACATATACGTAGTTTTTGTAGCGCTTAAGGATATTCATAGGGATGGTTGTTATTGCTTTAAATCCTCTTGTAAATCAAGATTTTTCCAATGTAAGGAATGAGCTGTCTAATATATATATAGATATGATGATGATGATGATGTGCATTGATTGCTTCACAAACTAATTATCTTCCCTTCTTTCTTTCCTTCTTTCACAGACAAGTTTATCAGAAAAAGCGAAAGTTTATCTTCGCAATAAGTTCTCTTCAGCATGGTAGGTGTTGCCTGTAGGGGAAGATTATAAAGCGGCACTACCTAGCGAAGAAGACTCTGTCCATCCATCATACAAACTACCTCTCTAACTTCTTTCTTTCTTTCTATATTTTGCTAATGAATAAAAAACAACAATGAAATTCTATAGTAATTACTTATCAATCCCTGTTAGCAAACAGGAGGAGCTGTACAGGGCTATCTATGATTCTTACAGTGAACAAGGGCGTTTTTATCATACAAATGTTCACCTTTTAGAAATCTTTCTTCTCCTTGACTCTTTGGGCTATGGGGAAGGGGGAGGGGCAGGAAGGAATCTTTTGGAGGATGATAACAGCAGTGATGATGAGGAAGGGAGAGCTTCAGCGACTCCTACTCCTCCTCCTCCTCCTCACCGCATTCATTCGCTTACTTTGGCCACTTTCTATCACGGTAAGTTTCTTTCCTTTCCTTCTCTTTCCTTTTCCTCTCTTTATTTCTCTTTCCTTTCCTTTCATTTCATTTCCTTCTCTCTCCTTCTTTGCGTTATTCTCCTCTTGTGCTTTTCTTTCGTTCATTGTTCCTTTGCTTTCCTCTCATTCGTTCTCTTTCCTTTCTTTTGATTGAATTCTACCTTGCTAAAAATAGATATCATCTACGACCCTAAAAGTTCTACGAACGAAGAAGATTCAGCAAGGCTTTTTATGAAAATCTTCACTGATCCTCTCCTCATTCCTTCTTCTTTTCCTCAATTCTTCTCCCTTTCTCTAATTGAGAAATACATTATTGAAACAAAGCATCACAGCGTTCTTAATGAAGAAGATATTTTTCTTAAAGCTTTCATTGATACCGATATGGCTGTGTTAGCGAAAGAACCACAGGTATGCCTTTCCTTTTTCATTGAGTTTTTTTGCTTTCTTTTTCTTGCTTTCTTTCTCGTTCTCATTCATTTTCTTTATCAGGCGTATGATGCTTATGCAGGGTTAATACGAGAAGAATATTCTTTTATCGAGCGCAGCGTCTATTGTGAAAAGGTAAACAAAAGAAAGGAAAGGAAAAGAAGGAGGAATTATATTGAATTTTTCTCTCCCAATATTATATTCCTTTCTTTTCTTTCTTACCCATTTATTATACTTATTGCTGTTGTTATTGCTGTTGTAATTGCTGTTGTTATTGCTGTTGTTATTCTTATTCTTTGTTAGCGTGCGATTGTTCTTGATAATTTCCTTAAAGTTCCTGCAATTTACGCAAGGGATGGAAATAGTAAAAAAGAAAAGGCTGCTAGAAGTAACATTCAGGTACTATTGATGGATTATTGATTTATTGATTGATATATACATACTTCCTTATCACTTTCCGTTCTCTATCTTATTCTCTATCTCATTATTTCCTTCTTTCTTTCCTTCTTTCTTTTCCTCTTTTGCGCAATTCAGAGAGAAATTCTTGCTCTTAAAAGGGGTGAGATCCTCGGTGAAAGGTGAAGAAGAGGAAATAGAGGAAATAAAAGAAAGAGTATCTCATATTTTGATGTAAAGCAAAAAGGTGATGAAAAGAAAGAGATGAAGAGGAAGAAAAAAAACAGTACAAGTTTAGTCGTCATCATTCTCTCTCTCTCTCATTGTGATCACTGTTCAGCTGAATCATCTACTACTACTACTGCTACTGCTACTGTTGCTGCTGCTGCTTTATTCGTTCATCATGAGAAGAAGCTCCTTACTCTCAAAGAAGGAAAGGAATGCGCTGCGCTCTCTTCATTTTTTAATTATCAATCAATATAAATATATCTTATTGTGGAACACTTTTTAATCCTATGAAAATGCAGTTTATTCTCTTTTTAACAAGGTATGCGAAAGACTGAAGAGTTTGAACACCCACAGCAGCAGCTAGAAGCAGCAACAAGAAGCAGAAGGAAAGAAAGTTGAAGCTTCACTTTAGGTTATTGGTCTAGCGGAAAGTGTTTTTTTTTCTTTTTATTTTTTTTTCTTTTTTTCTCGAGAGAAAAACAAAATAGAAAGGGGGAAGGGGTTGAAGAAATGCTGCCTTTCGTTGCATTTAGTACTCTCCTTCTCCTACTCTTTACAGTACCACCACCACAGCAGCATCAAGAATCTTACTGCAGTGACAGGAGTAGTTTAATTACTAGCTTTAAACCATCAAAGCAGCAACAACAACAACTGAAGAAGAACGAAGCATACGAAAGAAGGCGCCGCTTCGCTCTCTTTGCTACTGAATCATCAGTAGCAGCATCAGCAGTAGCAGCATCAGCAGCAGTAGCAGCATCAGCAGCAGTAGCAGTATTAGCAGGAGGAGAGAAAAAAGAGAATTCTTATAGAGTTTTTGGGGTTAAAATCTCCCCAGAAGCAGAACTTGCTCGGGAGAAGACTCTCCTTAAGGATAATGACAATGAGAAGACTCTCCTTAAGGATAATGACAATGAGAAGACTCTCCTTAAGGATAATGATGGACTTTTAATAGCTCTTGCAGCTAAGCTTTCGATACCGCTTGCTTTTGTTCTACCTGAGAATGCTCAAGTAAGGTTTTCTTTCGTTCTTTCCTTCTTTCTTTAATACTTATTTGCTTTATTTTCCTTTTGCTTGTTTGTTTTGGTGCTGTTGCTATAGGTGAGAATTGTGAGACGTTCAGTTGATGCTCGAAAGAAAAAAAGAAGAAGGAATGGAGGAAAAGGAAGAAGAAATGGAGGAAAAGGAGAAGAAGAAATGATGAAGAAGGAAGAAGGAGAGAATGAGAAGGAGGTGATGTTTGTATATACTCTCGATGTTACCTTCTTCAGCAATAACAACAACAACACCAAAGAAGATGATAAAGAAGAAGAAATAGTAAAAGAAGAAGGAGGGAGAAGAAGAAAAGAAAAGAAAAAAAAGAAGAAGAAATTTCCACGAATTAAAACTAAACTTGGACAAATTGAACATATTAATAATAATGATAACAATCTTATCCTACGAAAAGGAGTTAACAATAATTATGAGGAGGAGCAGCAGCGTTCTTCTTCTCTTTCCTGCTATAAAAAAGAAGAAAAAGAAGAAGAAAAGATGGGTAAAAAAATAATGAAAGAAAAGGGAAAAAAGAAGAGAAAGAAAGTTGTTATTATTGGAGCAGGACCAGCTGGACTCTTTGCTGCTCTTACTCTTGTGGAACACAATGCTGCTGTTATTGCTGCTGCTACTGATAATGATAATGATAATGATGAAGATGGGTTGCTCCTGTATGATGTTATTATACTTGAAAGAGGACGACCTGTTGAAGAAAGAGGACGAGATATCGGAGCCTTGCAGCACCGTGGTTTGATGAATCCTAACAGTAACTTTGCCTTCGGAGAAGGGGGAGCAGGAACCTGGAGTGATGGGAAGCTTACGACGCGTATTGGAAGGAATGCTGAGCCTGTGCGGAATGTTTTGAAGACTTTTGTCGCTTACGGTGCTCCACAGAGGATTCTTACTGATGGAAGGTAAGGAAAACAAAGAATTATATAGTACTTATAAGAACAATAAGAAGATATTGCAGTGTTAGTTGTTGTTGTTGTTGTTGTTGTTGTTGTTGTGTAGTGTATAGAACAACTTCCTTTATTTCTTCCTTTCCCTTTTCTTCATTTTTCTCTCTCTCCCTCTCGCACAACAAGAATGAAAACGATGTAACATTTTTACTCTTATCTTATTATACTTATCCTGCCATATCGTGTCCTATCTAACTCTTATATATCTTATATTGTTGATTTTGTATTTACTTATTTTAACCTTTTCTTTCTTTCTTTACTTTTCTTATACTTAAGTCCACATCTTGGTACTGATAATTTAGTGAAGCTCCTTCGTAGTATGCGTAAGGATTTACTCGAGAGTGGGGTTCAAATTCACTTTAATAGTATCGTTACTCGATTGCTGTATACTAATAACAATGATACTATTCATAATACACATACAAACACCAGTAAAGATTATATAACATCGTCATTATCATCATTGATAACAAATGAGATGATGCCAGATGATCAGATAATGCCAGTGCTTGCTACTGGGGTTGAGATTGTCCAGCAGCACGGAGGATGCAGCAGCGCTAATAGCGACTTATTATCATCGTCATCATCATTATCGTATTGTATCACTGATGCTGATGCTGTGATCGTCGCAACAGGTCACTCAGCAAGAGATTTTTACAAGCATTTGGCATCTGATGATTCTTCACCGCTCTCACTATCTTCCAAGGGTTTTGCTATAGGCTTCCGTATTGAACACCCTCAAGCTTTAATTAACAGAATTCAGTACGGACAGCACTATGCAACTTGCGTCTACAGTGGAAAACGTAAAACGGATCGCATGAACGGTTCTGCTCCTAACGTAACTGCTTCGGTTCCAGTTGCAAGCTACTCACTCGCTCATGAAGCTTTTGACGGAGTGAGGAACCGTGGAGTTTTCTCTTTTTGTCAGTGCCCAGGAGGTCAAATTGTTCCAGCTTCAACAAACGACTGTGAAGTTTCAATCAACGGTATGAGCTTCAGCAAAAGAGATTCAATCTTCAGCAATAGTGCTCTTGTTGTGCAAGTTGATGATGATGATGAGGCGATACTTGGTCCTTACAGGGCTGAGCATGGTGTTCTAGCTGGTGTCGCCTTTCAGGAGGATATGGAAAGACGAGCAGCAGAGATGGGAGGAGGTAAATTAGTCGTACCTGTTCAACGTGTCACAGACTTCCTTGCCAGGAAGGAAGAAGAGGAAAGATCATCATCGGGAGAAAAAAAGGAAATATTGAGTAGCTACCGTCTTGGTGTGCGCCAAGCTTCACTGCACAATCTTTTTCCACAACCCTTGACAGAATCCCTTTCGAACGCTCTTCGAGGTAAATTCGAAAGCTTAATGCCTGGCTTCATTTGCGAGGATGGAATTCTTCATGGAATCGAAAGCCGTACATCGAGTCCGATACGAATTGAGCGCGATCGCGATAGCTACGAAGCTATAGGGTGTCCCAATATTTACCCCGCTGGAGAAGGAGCAGGATTCGCAGGAGGAATAGTGAGCGCTGCTGCTGATGGAACAGCATGTGCCCAAGCGATTACTCGTAAGTGGAGATGAGACAGAAGAAGCCCACTGTTATAGTTTTGTTTTGCTGTGGTAGCTAGTCGGGTATATTAAGTGGGCTGGTGCGTTCATGTTACTGACTTTGATTTTATTCACCAGCAAAAACGTATTGTCAGAGAGAAATACGATTATTGTTCGAGAGAAAATGGGTACATCCAAATAAATCAATAGAAAGATATTTGTAATAAGTGTATAAGAATGTGTCATGAATAGTAAAGTCGTAACCAGTACTAATAATTTGATGGCTATTATCGATTATTTTTTCTTTTCCTTGATTCCTTACCTCGTCGCTCCACCAATAGGATGTGCCACGTTTGCTGCTGATTTGTTCTTCCCCTTCTTTCCTTTCTTTCCTCCAGTCTCCCACTGCTCCGATACACCGTTCTTGGATTTTCCTCCGCTGTTTGTTCCACCCTTCCTTGCAATGAACTCGCTAGCAAAATTCGCAACAGCTTGGCTATCACCAATATATATACGGAAATATTCACGAATATCCATAGGATCGTCAAGCGTCATACAGAAATTGACACAAGTAAGGGAAGGATCCTCCTCCCCTTCATGGACTTTCTTCATTTGAACCTTACACCATGCTTCGAGGGCACTATCCATTTTGCTTGCTGATCCAAAATTCGCTGCATCACTCGAGGATGAAGAGACAGCAGGGGCGGCTGCTTGCTGAGGTTGCTGTTTTTTCTTCTGTTGAGTTGCAGCTACAGACAGTTGCTGAGATGCTGCCATAGCTTGTTGCTGCTGCTTAACTCTTACCTGTTGCTGTTGCTGCTCCTTAGGACTAGGTGCTGAAACGCCGCTAGCCCAGCCACCTCCGCTTCCGGCAACTCCGGCCCAGCCCCCTCCTCCTTGCTTGCTGTTCCCTTCTCCCTGTCGTCCCTGCTCCTTCGCTCTTGCTCTTTCAACTCTTTTTTCCTCCTCTTGAATCTCTTGCAGACTCTGTTTCCTTGAGCCCTTGGCACCGTTCTTTCCTTTTCCCGTACCATTATCAATGGCAGCACCTCCCCATGCGGGTTGAGGAGCAGGGGCGGCAGGTGCAGGAGCTGCTGCTGCTTTCTTTTGCTGGACTGGAGCTTGAGGTTGCTTCTGAGAGGGTTCCTGTTGCTGCTGTCCTACGCCAAGAAGATTCTTGAGAGCATCGGCATCCTTCTGTGAAGCAGCCGCTGCAGCTGCTTGAGCTTCCTTCTGCTGCTGCTGCTTCTTTTTCCGAGCTTCCTTCTTTTCAACAATTTCAGTCTTCTTTTTAGCTTCCGCGGCGGCGGTGGCGGCGGCGGCGGCCTCTTCCATTCTCTTTTTCTCTTCCTCCGCAGCGGCGGCGGCGGCGATTGCAGCAGAGTTGTCAACGACCGGTTCGAATGCAATACTAGGATTGGGAAAAATACTTGAGAGAGGAAGAAAGGGGCCAGCAGTACTCGTGCAAATAGGTAAGTCACCTTTAAAGTACCCTGCACTGAGCCACTGTCGCATTTCTTCGCCCTTAAAGGGGCCCTGAATCGCCCCCTGAGGATCAGCATAGTACCAAGCATTATTGCTGCCGCCTGCCAACTGTTGTTTCTGAGCAGCTATTGCTGCCGCCTGCTGCTGCTGTTCATGAAGGAGAAGCAATCTCTCTCTCTCTCTCGCATCGGCTTGAAGCTTCGCGATAGCCGCAGCCTCAGCTGCCTGAACCTGTTGACGTGCTGCAGCCTGTTGCTGTGCAGCTTGCTGCTGCTGTTGCTGAAGAGCAGCTTGTTGCTGCTGAAGAGGGTTGTTGTTCGTAACAAGTACTGCAAACTCTGCCCCGTTTCCGTTAACCTTGACAAGCTGAACACGATTAACGTTGCGAATTATTAAAGAACGTAGTTCGTCAGTTGAGCGAAGAAGAGGGATCACACGCTCATCTTCACGGTGAAGAGTTGAAAGGACGCTATTGATCTCTACTTTACCCCAGTTCGCTTCAAGAAGAGCACAGATGCGTTCCATTAAGACACTCTCAACCTGAGCATTGTATGCAGCTAAAGCTGCAGCTCTCTGCTGCGCTTCAGCAGCTTCAAGTTGCTGCTGTGCAAGAGCTGATGCTTGCTGAGCCACCGCAGAAGCCTCCGCTGCAGCTTCGTTCCTTCGTGCATTCTCCCTAGCTTCCTCCGCAGCTGCAAGTTTCGCTGCTTCTGCTGCTGCCTCCTCTCGCTCGAGTCTCGCGGCATTCTCAGCCTCAGCCGCTGCTGCTTCTTTCGCTGCTGCTTCTGCATCCTTGCTGCTTGAGGATTTTGATGATGTTCCCCAAGGGTTAGAAGGAACAAGAGATGGTCGAATAGGAGCAGCAGAAAGACTTGCACTGCTTTCTCCACTACTAGTACTACCAGCTCCAATCATTTGCATAAGACGAGAACCAGCAGCGTTACTTTTGTGGATATTTGAAGACTGTTGATGATGATTGTTATGACTTGCTGCCCCATCATCGTCACCAATATCCTCAAAGACGTTAACATTATCCCCAGCACTTCTCATTATTGTATCAATGCGATTCACATTCTTGTTGTTGTTATTATTATTACTGTTGTTTACTGTCTTCGCTGCTGCTTCCTTATCAGCAAGACGCAAAGCTGCCATCTCTTCCTCAAAGGCAGAAGCAGCGTTTGCCATATCACATAAATCAAACTTCTCCATCTTACCTCCTCCCAACGATCCTGGAAGAGCACCAAACTCAGTGAAATCAGAAGCAGGACCGACAGAATCCCATAGATCATCCTTGGCATGTTTACTGTTCTTATTATTCCCCTCGCTTGAGGTAGGAGCAGGAGGTAACTTAGTACCACGTGCCCACATTCGTCCTTCCGTATTTTCAGGTTGAAGAGAATCATCGTTACTTCTGCTTCCTGCTACTGCTATCTTTGATGATCCTCCTGCTCCTGATTGAGCAAAGAATGGTTCAAGCCCACTGCTTTCATCATTGTTGCTCATCGTCCCTTGTTTGTTACTGCTGTTAATAGATAATAATGATGATGGATTAATGTTAGATGATGAAGTCCTTTCGCTTCTTCCACGAACTTGAGAAGCTTCAACAGCGGCCCAAATCTCATCAGGATCAAAGTCTGAATCAAAACAGACAGGATCTTGAGACTCATTGAGAATGAAAGAAATGCTGAGAGCCTTGAGAGATTCAGAGGGGGATAGAGTTTCTGTGCGAAGAGAAAGAAGTTTCTCCTTGCTGTAACGAACTACTTTCTTCTTCTCTTCATTGATATTGTTGATGCTGCTGCTAGCGTTCCTCTCTCTGCTTCCTCCTGTAAGAAGAACATAAAAGTAAAAGTAAAATTAAAAGTGCGTAAGTGAGTGAGTGAGTGAGAAAGAAAGAAACAAACAAACAAACAAACAAACAAACAAAAGATGGTTGTACTACCTGACGACGATGCTGAGGAAGCTCCTGCAAGATCCTTTAGACTTCTCCTGCCACCAAACGTAGACTTTCCAGCACTCATCCTGGCTGCAACACTTCCTGCTACAGAAGAAGAAGAAGAAGAAGCAGAGTTGTTGTTACCGCTGCTGTTCATCTCCTTCTCATCATCTGAATCAGGATTTAAAAGAGAGAAGGAATTCCCTCTCTTTCCTTCCTCATCATTTTTGCTATTCATATTGTTGCCGTTGCCGTTGCCATTGTTCCTTCCTCCTACTGAGCTTTTCTTTCTGTTTGATGAATTGTTTTTCTCAGAGTTTGGGGATTTTGGCTGCTGCTGAGGGGGAGGACTGAAGCCCTGTGTTGCCCATCCTGGTCCTAAGGATTTAGTCGTTGGACTCGTCGCTGTTGCTGAAGGAGGAGGAGGAGGATTCTCTTCGCTGTTGCTGCTCATTGTTGCTGTTGTTATTGGGCGTTGCTTTCGCTTTTGTTCTTCTCTTTTTGCTTCTTTTTATTACTTCTTTCCTTCTTCTTCTTATTTATTTCTTTTCTTCAGAGAGTTAGTTGTTGTTGGTGGTGTTGCTGCTGCTGCTGCTGCTGGGGGTAAATACTTTACAAATCGATTAGACTCTTGTGTTTTCTTGTTTCTTCTTGTTGTTGTTGTTGTTATTGTGATGAGAAATAAAGTGAATATATTCTATATCTTTTTCTTCTCTTATAGTTTAAATGGGAAGAAGAAGAAGAAGATAAGAGATAAAAAGCAAAGAGATTAAGGTTAGATATAAAGAGAGATGAGAGAGATGAGAGAGATGGAGAAGAGAGAAAAAAAAGAGACCAGAGAGAGAGGAGAAAAGAAAGAAAAGAAAGGGGAGTTTTAAACTCCTTCTTTTCTTTCTCTCC
>JACKZZ010010361.1_pt1 | contig 18906 bp, 13 predicted proteins | sample 8027871 | NCBI WGS metagenome assembly JACKZZ01 (sample SAMN15724774, study PRJNA655200) | protist metagenome | isolation source: fluorescence activated cell sorting (FACS) single amplified genomes of... | place: USA: West Boothbay Harbor, Gulf of Maine | collected 2000-07-19
TATGATGCTTATCATTCAATAGCTCTGGGTGATGGTAGCATTGTTCGTAATACTCCATATAGTCAGGATAAAGGCACTCATACGGGAGGAGCAAATACTGGTTCAGTTGGATTAGCAATTGCTGCGGCCGCTGGTGCTCAAGAAAGAGGAAAACTTGGTCAATATGCACCAACAAAAGCACAACTTGATGCGATGATTTATGATGCAGCAAAACTTGCTGCCGAATGGGGATGGTCAGAAGGAACCATAGATTCAAATGTTCGCACTCATGGAGAATGGGAAAGATATGCGACAAGAAATAAAATACTTGATGGAAGTCCGCAAAGATGGGATTTGGATAGATTAAGAGATTCTGACCCACTTATAGATGCAAGTAAAGTATTGAGTGGTGGTGGAAATGAACTTCGTCAAAGAATAAAAGCGACTTTTAGACTTATAAAGCAACAAGCACAAGCATCACCCTCAATTACCCCAACTGCTGCAAATATTACTCCCACTAAAAATAAAACTCAAACGGCAAGTTTAATAAATCAACCAATGGATGATGAACCAGATTTACTTGTTGCAATTCAACCGGTAAATACTATACAGTCAGTTCCTTATATGATGCCATTTCCAGTAGCATCAAAAGGTTCATCATCAGCATCAACACCACAATTGTCAGCATTATGGAGTGTATAAAATAAATGGCAAACCCAGCAGTCGCATCAAAATATCAAAAATTTGAAATTAGTAAGAAAGGAAGATCCTTTCCACTTCAATCTAAAGTTACGAGTTTTGATTATTATGAAAGTTTATTATCTCCTAATATTACCGCCACGGTATCATATGTGGATACTGGATTAGTTGAGGTAGATCAAAATGTTGCGACCTATGATAAGGAGTATGATAAACAAGAAAGACCCGGAACATTATATAATACACTTCCAATTGTTGGTGATGGATCCGAAGAAATTAGATTTAAAATATCATCTGCACTTGGAATATTAGATTTTTCAAAAACTCCATTATATGTAAATGGTTCTATTAATCCAGATCAAGATTCAAATCGTGAGTCTGTCATTCTAAGTCTTGTTTCTAAATCCGCTATCACGAATCAAGAAACCTTTGTGAAGAAAAATTATTCGAAGTCAACTAATAATACACAATCAGTTAGATTGATTGCAAAAAATATTCTCAAACTTGATAAACTTATTGCAGATGAAACTTCAAATAAGTATCCTTTTATTGGTAATAATACATCACCATTTGATGTGATTTGCAAACTAGCATCAAAATCTGCACCAGAAAATGGAAATCCTGGATTTTTCTTTTACGAAACTCGTAATGGGCATAACTTTAGAGCAATTGACGATTTAATATCTCAAACACCTGCCGCAATCTATTTCCGTAATGATGTTAATAGAAGTAGTGTGAGTGATAATTCAAATGATTTTAAAATTTTATCTTTTAGTATTATTAAAAATCAAAATCTAATCAATGCACTAAAATCTGGTGTGTATTCAAATCGTAGGTGTGTATTTAATCCCAAAACTTTCGTATTAGAAGAAAAAAAATTTAATATAGGACCTTTAAAAAAATCACTAGGCAAAAATGAAGCACCGACACCACAAGATAAAAAGCATACTAGAACACTATTCAGTATAAAAGATGTTGGTTGTCTTTCTTCAGAATCTAAAGAAAGTGATGAAGGTGATGTGAACAGTTATCAAGGTTCTGTTCAAATGAGATATAATTTATTGTTTACGCAGATGATAAAAATGCAAGTTCCTTGCAATCCAAATCTTAAGGCAGGTGATATTGTTAAGTGTAATTTAGAAATTATTACTCCGGGAGAAAAGGAGCAAGGTTCAATTGATCCTGTAGAGAGTGGTAATTATATGATTTTAGATTTATGTCACCATTATGATCCCGAAAGATCATTTACCGCAATGACTCTTGTTCGTGATACATACGGTCTATATACAGATAAAAACTAAAAATGGCAAATAATACTGGATACGGTTTTGGTGGTAAATGGTTTTTGGGACAAGTTCCTCCTGAAAGTAACCAACACTATGGAGTTGAATGGCCTGATCAGCATGGAGATAGGGTAAAAGTTAGAATACCCGGAATGCATCCGATGAGAAGTAATGATGATGCATATGAACTTCTTGATAAGGATCTTCCTTGGGCAATTGTTGCAAAACCAACAACACATGGAAATCGTAACTATCAAAGTTCGGGAATTTGGGGTGGAGAATGGGTAATTGGATTTTTTATGGATGAAGATTGTCAGATTCCGGTGATTACACAAGTTTTATCTAATCATGACCCTGGTAAAATTAAAAAATCGACGAATGGAACAACATTAGGACAATCTGTAAGCAGGTATATTCGTGGAAATGTTGCATTCAATGCTCAAATCATATCTCCAAGTGTTACGGGATCGATGAAGACAAAGGTTGATTTGGATAAAAACTTTTTTGATGGTGCCAAAAAGTGAATAAATATCAGCACAAGGAGGTAAAATTATAGATGTCACAGGATTTATATACTCTCGCAGCAGTTTCAGCATTAGAAGCAGGTAGTCCTCAAGCACAGGCAGATGTTTCTCAATCTGTTGCTAATAGACTTCAGGATGGAACTTACGGAACATCAATTACTAATATTCTAACTACAAAAAACCAATATCAAGTAACTTTTAAAGATCCGACTGCTAGAGATGGTCCTGGAACTAATGTAGCACCTATATGGAAAAAAATTACTGATGAAGATAGTGCTGTTGCAGCAATGTCTTCTTATTATCAGAAAAGAGGAATTCAAAAATCTGAAAATACTATCAGGCAAGAGTTTAGATCTTCTTTTTCTGCAATTCAAGATCCAACACTTCAACAAAACGCAAGAGATTTTGTTGGAAATAGAACTGAATTTCTCAGTGCTGGATCAAATGCACCAGGATCAGCATGGAGAGGTTCAAGAGCTGATAATAAATTTTTTATTAAATATGGAAGTGAAGCAAATAGAGCAGGACAAAATCCGCCAGCACCAGTTCCACCATCAATTTCTGCACCTGTCGAATCTTCTGCACCTGTTGAGACAGCAACAGATCCAGTAACAGGAGCAACCACCACAAGTGATAAACCAATACCAGTTCCTGATTCTGAATTGAATTTTGATAATCAATTTGGAACTCTTTCGACAGAAGAACTTGATACTAGAATAGAAGCAAATGAAAAGATACTTAACAAGTTAAGAGAAAAATCTTCAGATAATTTTACGGAAGAAGAGTCGCAAGAATGGAAAAAAGTATCTGCAGAACAAAAGGCATTAAAGGATGCAAGAGACGGTAATCTCATACAAGAACTGGCAGATGCTGCTGGATGCGTGGCAAGAGAAAGTCCGCTAGGAATGACTTTTAAAAATACTCCTGCATGTGAAAAACTTTTCAATAGTGTTGCATTTAGAGATGTACTCACAAGAATGCGGGAAAAACGAGCTATGCCAGATCCTTGTGGGACATCGGAGATGGCTAAAATCAATACACAACTACAAAAGTTTTTCACAGTCCTAAAAGGAATCAAAAAATATGCCGATTTATATGTAAACGGAACTATTAATAAGATACAAAATCTTACGGCACTTATTAGAAGCACATCTCAAATTATTGGTGCAGTTCTCAAAACTCTTGTTAATCGACTACGAGATTTCTTAATTGATAAAATTAGAAGGGGTATTGAAGATCTTATTGATATGATTCTTCCTACAGTATTGAAAGCAATTAAGAGTACTATTGTTCAAACTGTCATAGACAATATTTTCTGTGCATTTAAAGATGTTATTTCTAATCTTGCAAATCTTGTTGGGGACTTCTTATTTGAAATGATTGGAAAAATTGTTAACGTTCCTTTCTGTGCCGCACAACAATTTACTAATGCACTTGTAAATAATGTTGCAGCAATCGTTGATGAAGCAGTTGGCCCAATCTTAGATCAGATTAATGATGTTCTTGGTGGAGTTACAAAAATTGTTGGTGATGTATTCCAGGCACTTGACTATATTTTGGGATTTGAAGCATTCTTATGTGCAAAACCAAATTGTCCTGAGATTAAAACATTTAAGGCAAGTCCTTGGGGTGGACCATCTCAATCTCAGATTGATGACTTTGCAGGATTCTTAAGTCCGCCATCAACAGCAAATTTGGTTGAAGGTGCGACAGATTTTATTGATGGAATTGAAATCTTTGGAGAACCTCTTGGAAATTCGGCAGGAACTGCTCCATCAAGTATCACTGAATGTGACGTAAGTGCTTATAAATGTGGGCCACCACAGGTTGAGATATTTGGTGGTGGAGGAGTAGGTGCAGCTGCAGAAGTTGTTGTAGATAATATTGGAAGAACAATAGGAGTAAATATCACTAATAGAGGTTCTGGATATACAAGACCTCCATTTGTATCTTTTGTTGATGGTTGTGAAGATACATTTACTAGTGGATATGCAGTAATTAGTGAATCTGGAGGAACTGGAACTGGAGGAACTGGAACTGGAGGAACTGGAACTGGAGGAACTGGAACTGGAGGGACTGAAGGAGAAGTTACTGACATAGTTCTTACGACAACACCCGTTTCAGTATTTCCAGATGGTAGAACTGAATTTGATCCACCATCTGAAACCGAAACTGTAGATGATGAAATTAGAGATGATTTTGTTGTTTGTTTAGAAGGGTTTAGAATTTTGGATACTGGTATAGGATATACTACAAATGATAATATTATAATTACTCCAGATATTCCAGGACTTGAGGCAACTGTTCAAATGACCGAGTTTGGACAAATTGTTAGTATCCAAATCGGAACAAATGCATGTGGTCTTCCAGGGTATCCAGATATTGAAATAAATAGTCCAACAGGTGAAGGAGCTGTTATTGAACCAATACTATCATTCACTCGTGTTTCAGACTTTGATGAGTCTGCGGATGATGTCCAACTATCACTAGATGGACCAATTGATACATTAAGAGGAAGAAGTGTGTTAGTAGAAAGAGGATTTACAAGAAAAGATCTTGTCCGTGTTGTTGATTGTGTGAGTTAAATGGTAAAACCAGTACCCCCAGAAGTTATTGTTTCAGATAACCAATATGGCACCATTATTATGGGTCCGGTTGGTGAGCAAGATAAAGTTGGTGAAGACATTGACACCAATAAAATTGAGATGCTGAAAAGTGGATATTGTCAGATACATAGTCTCAATGGAAGTAATACGCAAATTGTTCCTGGTTGTTCTCATGAAATTTTAGGAACTAATCTTGCTCAAGGAAGAAATGAAGACGAAAAAGAGAATGTTGCCAAGTCAATTGTATGTGAAAATGGTGATATTGTATTAAATGCCGCAAACGGAAATATCAAACTCATTGCAAAAAATATATACATTGAAACTGTTGGTGATAAGAGTGACGGATCAATCCTAATTAAGGCAAATGATCACATTACTATGAAAGCAGATGAACAACTCAATCTTGCCGGTGGTAAGGTCTGTGTAACATCTGCCGATAGTATAACTCTAAATGCAAAGGGTTATTTGAGGTTATTATATGCCGATGTTATTCAGGGTTCGCCACTTTCAGGAATACTAGGCACATTTATTCCTGGTCCCGTTGCCGACTTAATTACAGATATTGCGGAGACTTGTAAATAATGGCTTTTCAAAGTTTAGATGCCGGTTCTTTAGATGTTTTTAGTGCAATTTCCGGAAGTGCAGTAAATATTCCAAAGGGTTTCTGGAAACCAGGAACTGCCGCAATTTATAATGGATATTTGGGAACTACAGCACTCTTACAATATGGTCAGGGAACTTGTAATGTAGGAATGAGTCCTGATAGTCCATTTGCATATACAGGAGCACCAGGAAATATAAATTTGCATCAGATTTCACTAACAACTTATATTGGTGACCATCGTGTTGTTGGAAGATCGAGTGTAAGTGGAGTTCAATTCAGAAGTGCCGTAGTTTCAAATGAACTTTTTGGAGCATCAAATATAATTGCAGGTAAAAGTGTAGATATTGTCGGCAAAAGCACTGTAATTGCCGGAGCAAATGTAACAATTGGTGCTCCAAATATTACAATTGGTGGATTATCATGGTATGGATATGTTGTCGGAAAACTTGCAGTTGCTGGAAAAGGTTTTGATATTCCACATCCAACAAAATCAGACACTCATAGACTTAGATATATTTGTTTAGAAGGTCCCGAAGTAGGAACATATTTAAGAGGAAAACTTAAAAATTCTAATGTTATCGAACTTCCAGAATACTGGACAGAAAAGTTTATAGATACTGAGAGTATTACAGTTAATTTGACTTCTATTGGATCATTCCAAGAATTATATGTTAAAGAAATTGTAGGTACGAAAATTATTATTGGTAATAATTCTGGTAATGCAATAAATTGCAACTACACCGTATTTGCGGAGAGAATATTGGATGATAAATTGCAAGTAGAATATGAAGGACAATCACCGGCAGATTATCCCGGAGATAATTCACAATATTCTCTTGCTGGTTGGAACTATGATAGGAGGTAGAAATTAATTATGACAATTGTAAATGATACTTCATTAATATTATATTTACAGAGTCGGATAGAGAGTGTATCTGATGATTATGAAAGTAATTTATCTTTAGATTTTCTAAAAAAAGATAATGAAAATTTAAGCAAAAATGGACAAGATTCTTCGGAAGGAATTGTTCCATCAAAAGGATTTGAAGAAGTTTCTGTCAATCAAAATGGTGATGGAACTTGGAGTAAGTCTTCTGTAGAAAAAAAATCTCCAGTAAAAAAAGATATTACTGCAAGATCTGATGAAGCTAAACAATACTCTGAAGAAGTTGGGGCACTTGAAACTTATGCTAAAGTATCTGATAATAAAATCATTTCTATTGCGACACAGATAAACGAGAAAAAACAGTTAATTTTTGATAAAGTTACAGAAGCTATTTCTGCCGGATGTAGTGTTGGCCTTGGAACATTTGGTGCTACTGCGATTGTTAATGGAGTAACTATTGGAGTTGGAGTCACTATTACGGATGATTTTCCATTCATCAAGAAGTATGGTGGACTAGATGACCCTACGGCAGAGATTCCATTCAATTCTGATGATACTATTACATTAACCACATCAAACTCTGGTAAAGGATATTTTTCTGGATTTACAGAAAATGGTGGATCTGATGTTGGAATTTATAGAACGGTATTTAATAATGCTCTTGCTCCAGCCACACCTCCCACTATTTGTACAGACAGAACTGAAGAAATAATAATACTTGCAAATGAGATTAATGTTCTCAGATCTCAAATTGATAGTGATTTAATTACAAAAACTAATACAATAAAAGATAGAAAAACAACAAGTGAAGTATTTGTTTGGGGATATGCAAGTAGAGAACATAAAGTTCAAGACCAAATTGATATTAATAATACTGCAATTAATACAATTGATAAATCTAGTTCGATCGTAAGTGACCTTAGTGGAAATGGTAACGATGGAACATTATATGATGTCACCTTAAGTGAAAATGGATGGGTGTTTGATGGAACGGATGATTATATTTCTGTTGATAAGACACTAGTACAAGGATCTGAACTTACTATGGAGGTTTGGTTTAAAACAAACACACTTTCCAGCAACCAACATATCATAGATCAATCACCTGTCGATTTAAATTCACCGTTTGATCAGCCCAAGAGAGGTGGTGGTATGACAATTGATAGTTCTAACAACAAATTAACATTTACAGTGCGTTATGATGATGAAGCAGTGACAACGGTGACTGTGACAGCAACAATTTCTGCTGATACTTGGCATCATGCTGTAGCAACAATTTCTGCCACTGATAATAGAACTAAACTATTTGTAGATGGTATTTTAGGAGATGAAGATACAACATCATTTTCATCTATTAATAGTCCTTCCCCATTTCCATTTCTTATTGGTGCTGGATTTCCACTAACACTTATCACTCTTGAAAATTTAAATATTACAGATTTTTTTGATGGTATGATTGGAGAAACTCGTATCTATAATAGAGCACTAACTCCCACAGAAATCACACAAAACTATAATGCGACAAAGCCAAGATATGAATAACCACTTCTCCAACCGGCACAGTTGACACCAGCACTCAAATGCATTATAATAACAAGGTAAGCAACCAAGACACCATGCAAGACGAGTTTCTCACACGTTGTGTTGTAGACCCTACCAAACGCACAATCTACATCTATTCCAGTGAAGGAGACACCAAAGAAATTGTTTGTGATACTGTGGATCAGTTCATGAATGTTCTTGAGGTCATCCGTAATACTTGTCCCGAAGATGCTTTGGTTTATGCAGAACCACTGGAGGTGTAAATGGAAATTTTTACCCTGAAAGAATGGGAAGACAATTTTGACAAACTTATGGAAAGAGTCGAAAACGGTGAAACCATAGGTATTGTAAGAGAAGATGGTAAGGCAGCAGTGATGATGCCTGCCGATGATGAACTAATACGAATACACACTGAGCAAAATAACGAAGCTCAGTAGTTCATCATCTGCTCGTGAGACTTGGTAGTCAGGGGAGTTTTATAAACTCTTTGCACCCGATTAGTGCCTTTGAGATGGTTCGAATCCATCCACGAGTATCTGCTTCCTTAGCAATCTGGTGAATGCAGCAAACTCATAATTTGCCTAAGGAGAGTTCGATCCTCTCAGGAAGCATCTGCCCGTGTAGTCCAATTGGCAGTAGACACGAAACTTAAAATTTCGACAGTATCGGTTCGAGTCCGATCACGGGTATTAAAAGGGGAAGGAGTTAGCCCCACTATATGTAAAGTCACTCTGCGAGAAATGAAGATTATATGATAGGGTTTTCTTTTGGTGAGTGAATAACATGAGGTTCCTGGTGGTGCGGGAACCTTTTTTATGAAAATAAATAAAAGAAAGAATAATATTATTATGTCTTATACAGTAACCACAAAGAAGTGTTGGTATAATGACTATAGGATGATAGTCAAGATGTTCTTCTTAAATGATATTCCATTTACATTTGATGATTTACCTGTGGGTTATTTTTATGATCGAGAAATAATAAAAGAAGCAGACAATAACAAAGAATATTCTGTAGAAGATATTTACAAAGGTTCTAATTATTTGATAATGGAACAATGCCATCCTTGCTTTGATGATATTGAAATATTAAATCCCGAGAACTTACCAGAAGAAATACAAAGTTTTTATAATGGAGAGGAAGATTTACTGGGATAAATAAAATATAGAAATGTCCTAGAAATCGTAATAAGATGCCACTCAATAAGCTTGACAATTTCATTAAGAATACTGAAGGTCGTATACTGTATGTAAGTCCATCAGATTTAGACTCGACTGATAGTATTGATAATCAAGGTAATTCACTTGCTCGTCCATTTAAAACGATTCAAAGAGCTATTATAGAATCGGCAAGATTTTCATATGTAAAAGGAAATAGTAATGATCTAATTGAAAAAACTACTATTCTTTTGATGCCTGGTGAGCACATTGTTGATAATAGACCAGGTTTTTATATTAAGAATGTAAGTGGAGGAGCTCAGGTTGTTTCTCCCGGTGGAACGCAAAGTGGAGCACAAACAATATTAGATTTAGATTTGGCCACAAATTTCGATCTAACACAAGAAGATAACGTTCTTTATAAGTTTAATAGTGTAAATGGTGGTGTTATTGTTCCTCGTGGAACTTCCATTGTTGGTTTAGATTTAAGAAAAACTAAAATACGCCCACTTTATGTTCCAAACCCAACTGATATTAATGTATCGAATTCTGCCATTTTCAGAATTACTGGTACTTGCTATTTCTGGCAGTTTTCTTTATTTGATGGAAATGAAACTGGAACTGTTTACACCGATCCATCAGATTTTTCAGTAAATAATAAATCAAAACCAATTTTCTCTCACCATAAACTGACTTGTTTTGAGTATGCTGATGGTGTGAATCTAGTAAGTGGTTATGATTTAACCGACCTTGATATGTATTATGCGAAACTTTCAAACGCATATAATACGGCATCAGGAAGTCCAAACAGAAATATTGACAGTAAGTACCCTACAGAACCTGATGGATTTGCAAAGCAAAGAGCAGAATGGGAAATTGTTGGAGCATTTGCAACAGATCCAATTTCAATTTCTGCGATTGAAGCTGGATCTGGAGGAACACCAAATAATCAGGTTACAGTAACAACTACAATTGATCATGGTCTCACTGTAGGAACACCAATTAAAATTAGTGGAGTTTCTCCATCAGATTATAATATTTCCACAAAAGTTCAAAGTGTTGATATTTTAAATCCAAGAATTTTTACATACCTTCTCCCAACTTTTAGAAAGAATCTTCCAACACCAGGAACTGCATCTGGAGCAGAAGTAACAATTGAAACTGATACTGTATCTGGTGCATCTCCATATATCTTTAATATCTCATTACGTTCTGTTTTCGGAATGAATGGAATGTTGGCAGATGGAAGTAAAGCATCTGGATTCCGTAGTATGGTTGTGGCTCAATTCACTGGGGTGAGTCTTCAGAAAGATGATCGTGCATTTGTAAAGTATGATAAAACTTCTAGAGGATATGCTGGAATTAATATAAACAAACAATCTGGTGCAGATTTATCGAATGGATCATCATCTACAGATACAAATCAAATTTATCATTTAGATACTGATGCCATTTATCGTCAAGGATGGGAACAAACTCATATTCGTGTTACAAATGATGCGATTCTACAAATTGTTTCTGTTTTTGCGATTGGTTACAATAAACACTTCTCTATTGAAAGTGGTGGTGATGCCTCTATTACTAACTCAAACTCCAACTTTGGACAATTATCTCTGGTTGCAGATGGATTTAAAAAGGAAGCATTCTTAAAAGATAATAAGGCATTTATTACAAATGTTATTCCTCCAAGATCAACAAATGAACTAGAAGAAAATATTGATTGGTTAAGTATTGATGTTGGAGTTACTACTGCTGTTGGCAATTCTAACCGATTATATCTTCTTGGATTCGAATCTGAAGACAATGTTCCTAATGTATTAACTCAAGGATATCGTATTGGAGCAAAAGTAAACGATAAATTATTTGTAAATGTTGGATCAGGAACTAGTGAAGCATTTATTTACATGCAGGATGAACTAACATCATCCTTTATAGAATTTAATGTCTTTAGCATTGAAAATAGTAAATTAAGCATTGGTTTGAATAATGGATTGCAGACCGGCGAAAAAATTATTGTATTAAGTGATTCTGCCGATTATCCAGAAAACATTGAACCTCATAAGTCTTATTATGTAATTTCTCTTGCTAATTCAACAAATACCGCTGATAGATTAAAAATTCAATTAGCATCAACAAAAACAGATGCTGATAATAACAATTTCATCACTTTTTATGGAGGTAGTAATCTTAGAGTTATAAGTAGAGTTACTGATAAATCTGCTGGTGATGCTGGTAGTCCTGTTCAATTTGATTCTACACAAAATCGTTGGTATATTACGGTAAACGCTACAAATGGAATTTATTCTACTTTAAACGATTTAGGTGTTTCTGGTATTGGTGAAGAAACAAATCCAACTTTTATAAGGAGAGAACCAGACAATAGAAGTTTGGATGAAAAGATTTATAAGTTTAGAGTTGTTATTCCTAAAGAACTTGCAAATGCAAAAACACCAGAATCTGGATTTATTATCCAAGAATCTAGCACAACTGGTGCCAGAGAAAATACGGATTTTACTTTATCAACAATTGGTTTAAATGATTTTGAATATAATAGAAATCCAAGATTTATTTCGACATGTTCTCATAGTACAAATACATCAACTGTAGTTACAGAACTTCCACACAATCTTGATATTGATGATCAGGTTATTATCACTAATGTAACAGATACTAATAATACTAGTGGTTCTCCGATTAGTGGATACAATGGAACATTTATTGTTGCATCTGTGTCTGCAGATAATATGTCATTCACATATACAAATTCTACTGGCAATCCTGGATCATTCAATAACGACACAAGTACCAGAAATATAAGTCTACCAAGATTTAAAAGAAATGATTTACAAAGTAACTTCTATGTTTATCGTAATGAAGTAATTTATGAGTATATTGACGGTCAACAAGATGGAGTTTATCACATATATGCACTCAAAGCGGATAATAAAATTGAGACGGAATTTACAAATTTAAAATATGGACAAAATGTTACCGATTTGTATCCACAACTTGATAGGGATAATATAGATGATAATCCAGGATCAACTAAATCAAAAGCACTTTCTTCTCCAATTGGAGATGTCTATACAAGTGATCTAAAAGGAAGTATTACAAGAGAATCAGCAGATTCTTTTATGACAAAACTTGGTGGTGGTCTTATTGTTGATTCTATTCTACCAGAGAGTGGTGGTATTTCGACTGTAACATTTACTAGAAACCATGCATTTAGTGGTATTTCTACTGCCAGTCTTTTTACTGCAGGATCAGGAACAAGAACTGATGGAACATATTATAATGTAAAACTCTATAATAACAATGTATATTCAACTTGGAATGGTGCCACAGCAATAGTTAGTGTAGCCAGTAGTACAATCCAATCTTTCCAAATTCAAGCACCAGGATCTGGTTATTCGGGTGGAAGTAATCTTTATTTTGATAATGCTGCGATAGGTGGTAATCAAGATGGTGCTATCAGTATTTTAACTGCTGGTATTACAACATCAATTGGTGATGTAGTTCAGATTACTGGTATTGCAACTGTTTCTGATGCATATTATAGAATTACTAGTGTTCCAACTGCAAATAGAATTTCTATTGCTAAAACTTCTGGTGATCCGGATATACTAGCAAATCATATTGTCATTCCCAGTGGACCTTCAATTTCAGTAAGTTCTTCCACATTTTTAAGTGGTATTACAACCTTTACTTGTTCATCTGCACACGGATTAGTTGCCGGAAATAAATTTAGAACAATTGATGCTAGTAATAACAATCTTGGAGATTATCTTGTAAAATCTAAAGTGAATGTGAATACATTTACTGCAGAAACTACGGGAGAATTAACAAGTCCTGCGTTTATACTTAAGCATAATTTTTCATCTAATTCGGGTATATCCGATTCAAGTATAGAAAATATAGCAGTTAGACAAAGAAGTTTCTATGCCGGAGATTCCCTTATTATTAGTAATAGTGGAAATAATATTAGTATTACTACATCATTAATTCCTGTTGAGCATCCAAAATCTGGTTCACCTTCTGGTATTGGAATTACAGAAAGGTTCCCACTTGGAACATATATTCAAGTTGATGATGAGATTATGAGAGTCGCATCCTCAACACTTGAAGGGACAAATAAATTAACCGTTCTTCGTGGTGTTTTCTCATCAAATCTGGGAATACACTCTGATACTTCATTAGTCAAAAAAATTAATGCAATCCCTGTTGAGTTCCGTAGACCATCAATTATTCGTGCATCAGGACATACATTTGAATATCTTGGATATGGTCCAGGCAATTACTCAACAGGTTTGCCACAAATTCAAACAAGAACTCTAACAGAAAAAGAAGAGTTCTTAACACAATCTCAAGAAAGATCTGCTGGTATTGTTGTTTATACTGGTATGAACAATAGAGGTGACTTCTATATTGGTAACACTAAGAAGTCTTCTTCGACTGGTGAGGAAACTTCATTTGATACTCCAATTCCAACAGTTGCTGGTGAAGATCCAGCAAGATTAAGTGCAATTTTTGACGAGATTACCGTTAAAGAAAGAATCATTGTTGAAGGTGGTGATTCTCGACAAATTCTTTCACAGTTTGATGGACCTGTTACTTTTGGTGGTGAAGTAAGAATTAAAAATACCTTATCACTTCCCGGAAAATTAAGAATACTTAATTCAACACAATCAGTTGGTGTTGGAAATGGTTCTGTTGTGATTGATGGTGGTGTTAGTATTGCTAAAGATCTTTTTGTTGGGGGCAGTGTAAGCATTACTGGTGATATTAATGTCAGTGGATCTACTAATTTTGCAAGTTTAGTAGGAACTGGTGCAACACTTGGCAATATTCAAATTGCAGAAACTGATGATAATACTATTGACACCACTATAGGCAATCTTAAATTAAGTTCTATAGAAGGATCCATTGTTGAAATTCAAAGGAATACTACAATCACCGGTATTTTAAGTGTAACTGATGATATTACCGCATTCTGGACTTCTGATGAAAGATTGAAGGATAATATTACTTTAATTAATGATCCTTTAACAAAAGTAATTTCAATCAGTGGTAATACATTTGATTGGAATGATAAGTCTAACAAGAACGGTCATGATGTTGGTCTGATTGCACAAGAGATTGAAAAAGTTCTTCCAGAAGCAGTTATAACAAGAGATAGTGGATACCTTGCAGTTGATTACCATAAGGTAGTTCCATTACTTGTAGAGGCAATCAAGGAACTCTCCGACAAGGTTGATGCACTTGAGCAAAAATTATCCGATAAATAACTCTAAAGCTTATAATAATGGCAAATATTAGGAAGTCATTTAATTTTAGGAATGGTGTTCAAGTTGATAATGATAATTTTATCGTAAATGCGAATGGACTGGTAGGAATCGGAACTTCGATTCCTACAGAATCTTTAGATTTGATTGGAAATGCGAAAATCAGTGGATTTACAACAACAACAACCTTAGGTGTTGCACAAACATCAAACTTTTATGGTGATGTTAAAGTAGGATCAGTCAATATAGATCCTAATAGTGGTATAATTACGGCAACACAGTTTGTTGGGGATGCTTCTTTACTTCAAAATATTTTTGCAATTTCAACGACTGGTTGGGTTGCAGGAGTAGGATTACATACATTTAGAGCAATTGGTATTGGAACAACTAATCCAGAATATAATTTACAAATAGAAGAGAACCCTGCCACAGGAATTGGCATAGGAATGACAAATGGTAACATTATTGTAAGTGGTAATGTTACTGCCGCAGGTAATTTTATTGGGTCAGTAACTGGTAATGTAATCGGCAATTTAACTGGAGATGTTGTTGGAATTTCCTCCATTGCAAGTAAATTAGAAACTACAACAACATTTGAAATCACTGGTGATGTAGTATCAAACGTATCACAAGAATTTGATGGAACTTCTAATATAAATTTAGTAACTACACTATCTTCATCTTTTGATGCAAATACAACTGGAAGTATTATTGCAAATACCTTAGAAAGCAGTTTCCTAAAAGTAGGAACAGGAACAATTACAAATGCCACTCTTACAGATGCTGACATTGAAAATGTCACAGTTACTGGTATAGGTTCGTTTAATGATATAAGAATTGATCGACCAACTCCCGCAAATCTTGTTATTACAAGTGAAGACGATTCATCTATAAGTATTGGTAAATCTGTTGGTGCTGGTAATAGTAGTGCTCAACTACTTTATAGTCCAGCAACAGGTCGTTTAAACATTAATAACTATGATACTGGTGGAGTTCGTATCAATCTTCACGAAGGAACCGGTGTAGGAAACACAGAAAGTTTTGATATTCAATATAACAATACAAAACAATTTGAAGTTACTTATGATGGAAAAGTTGGTATTAATCGTGATGGTGCTGCATTAGAAAATAATTTAGAAGTTGGTGGTGATGCTCTTATTACTGGAAACGGAACGGTTAGTGGAATTTTAACTGTTACGGGAACTGGTGGAAATACAGTCACTTTAGGTGATGGAAGTGCATTACCAGTATCAGATAGTCAAAATTTCAATACTTTAACTGGAATTAGTACTTTTAATGATTTAAGTATAAACAATGTTCAAGTAGGAGCAGGTAAAAGTGTAATAATTGGATTGAGTGGTGAAGAAGGGGGAGATTCTGACCTATTTGTTTTAGGTAGTGTTGGTATAGGAACAACTAATAAAAATAATTTTGTAAATCAAGGTGACCAAACCCAAAAAGTTCAAATTACCGGGGATGTATTTGTTTATGGTGATGCGACAGTAGGAGGTCTTGGTGGTGGATCTCTTGGCATCACAACTAGTGCTGATGGAACACTTCCAACAGATCCTAGAACAATTCCAAGCGATTTAGGTCCTACAGTTCCATTTTTATCATATGGAAATTTCCAAGTTGATACTGGTGCAGCATCTCTTATTGTTGATAATTTATTAATTATTCCAAATCTTGGAAAAACTGCAGTTGGATTTGGATCAACTAATCTAGGTATGGTTCCAACTAATCATGATACGGATAAGTATCTAACAAAAGTTGGAGTTAATACTTATTTTGCAAGATCTTTATTTGATGTAGGAGCTGCTTCTACAACAATGAATAGTTATTTTATTCCACCATCATTGACGGAAGATGAGATATCTACTGTTAGCAATTTATGGCAGAGTACAACTGATACTGGAAGAGATCAAGCAAAGAAAGTTACTCCAAATGGACTTGTTCCTGGAGGACTAGTGTATAACTCCTCAAGAGATGCAGTTCAAATCAGAAATACTGCATCATCATTTAGAAACTTAAGTCCTGTTGTTGCTTTTAGTACTATTGATAGTGGAAGTATAGTTAGTAGTGATACTTTTAGCTTATCAGTATCAAATGATGGTAATGATGCCAATTTTACATTTAGTAATACATTACCATCTGCAAATTATACTGTAATAGTTTCAAATCAAGGAACATCAACCTTTACTGTTCCAGAAGCAGATAAAGCAACAAATTCATTCAAAATAACTTTCAGTTCTAGTGCTGGAAGTAGAAGTTACTCTGTAATGATACTTCAAGTATAAGGACTTGACAAGACTCTAAAAACCCTGTAGACTACCTTTGTTAGGGTTGAAGAGGAAGCTATAAGACACATTAAGAACCGTCCACCAGGTCGCACTGGGGACGGTTTTCTGCTATAATAAGAAGGTAATCGAGGGAGACCTTTGACCATCACTCTTCGTCCTCACCAGCATGAAGCAGTCAATGCGATGTGGCAGAACAACAAAGGTCAGGTAATCATTCCTACGGGTGGTGGCAAGACTATTTGTATGATTGATGATGCCATTACCAATATGGAAGTCAGACATCATGGGCAAACTTTTGTTGTTGTAGCACCCCGTATTTTACTTGCAGAGCAACTTTGTAGTGAGTTTCTTGAGGTAATCGATACAACTCACACACATGTGATGCATGTTCATAGTGGTGAGACTTCACACTTCTCCACAACAAAAGCAGAAAAAATCAATCTTTTTGTAAATACTGCTAGAACTGCTGGTGAGAATGTAGTAATCTTTACCACATATCACTCTCTACATCGTCTTGTAGAAGCAGACATCGAAGTCAACACGATATACTTTGATGAAGCACATAACTCAGTCCAACGTAACTTTTTCCCTGCTACGGAGCACTTTTCTGCTGATGCTGATCGGTGTTACTTCTTCACTGCTACTCCTAAGCATTCTCTCTCTATTTACAAGCCAGGGATGAATGATTATGAGGTCTACGGTAAAGTCATCTGTAATGTTCCTGCTCCTACATTAGTAGAGCAAGGATATATTCTGCCACCTAAGGTTGTTGTAAAGCAACTGGATATGGTTCAGGATAAGCAGATGATTGCCGACCGTGACTGTGAGAATTTGATTGAGACAATTGATGAGAACTCACTGGATAAGATCCTCATTGCCGCACGTTCTACTAAACAGATTATCAAACTTCTGAGTCAATCTGATTTCCGTAATGAACTGGCAAAACGTGGTTATTCTTGTCTGTATATTACATCCAAGACTGGTGCAATCATTGATGGTCAGAAAGTCAATCGTGAGGTGTTCTTTGATACTCTGAATGCATGGGGTAAAGATCCTAACAAAAAGTTTGTTGTTCTTCATCACTCTATTTTGTCTGAAGGCATCAACGTCAGTGGACTTGAGGCAGTATTGTTCATGAGAAACATGGATTATATCGGCATCTCCCAGTCAATCGGTCGTGTCATCCGTCTGGGAGGGTCTCAGAAGACCTTTGGACTGGTCTGTGTTCCAGTCTATGATAAAGTGGGCATCAGCACTGCTAAGTCCGTTCAGGCAGTCGTAGACACCGTGTTTAAGCAGGGTCAACCTGCCATCTCCGTTATTCGTCGTTGATCATGAAAACCACTATCGAACTGGTTCAGGAACTTCGTTCTCTTCCTGATGACATTTACCAAAATTTCTGCAATCAGGCGAAGATGGTTGCTCTAGAGTACCCTTCTGCACATGGAATTGACTGTTTTGCCCGTGGTGAAACAATCGAATACGGTTTTATTGATATTGTAGGGCAGTATATTGACCTGAAACCTAACAAGAAGGAAGATTTCAATGATCCCGATGGTCGGTATGACCTAGAGCACCTGACGGACGTGAAAACGCAAGGAAAAGGGTTTTTACCACGTAAGGACAAGAAAGCGATGTTCTATTCTAAACAATGGGACATTAAAAAGACTGCTAGTGGTGCAAAACAATTTGAATCAAAAGCACAGTCATACATTCTAATCGATCCTATTTGTGCTAGAATTGCCGTAGTAGATACCAGTGTGTTCTATCGCAAAAGGTTTCGTATTAACACCGCACGTATCTCATTCAGTGTCAAACCACAGGATGTTTATATGATTTACGATGGTATCACAAATGTGATTGATACTTCTATTGTTCCTGACCCAGATGCAATCTATCGTGAAATCTGGAAAAATGCAGGAAATAAACTAGAAGCACTGACCACTTGCTAAACTGTCCACCAGGAGCAGATCACCTGCTCCACTCTGCTATAATACAAAGGTAATCAAGGGAGCACCACCATGAAATGCAAAGTTCAACTCTA
>JACKZZ010005793.1_pt1 | contig 18884 bp, 14 predicted proteins | sample 8027871 | NCBI WGS metagenome assembly JACKZZ01 (sample SAMN15724774, study PRJNA655200) | protist metagenome | isolation source: fluorescence activated cell sorting (FACS) single amplified genomes of... | place: USA: West Boothbay Harbor, Gulf of Maine | collected 2000-07-19
AGTACTTGCTACGGCAGCAACAGAGTGACCTTGTTTGTCTGCTCTTACGTCAACCCATTCTCCCCTTCGATCTCCAGAAGAAAAATGATCCGCCACTACGTCATCCTCCACCACGGCACTAACGCTTCTGTGCGCATCAATGTTCACCAGCCCCGACACGCCCCGGCCGGGCACCCGCAAGGCCTGCGCCATAGCGCGGTAGAATACTGTGTACACGATGTTTCGTCTCTTTTCGAATTCGTCCCGGACAACATCCAAAAACCGCCCCTGCCGCCCCGACCGCAAGTTCCGCTCCACGAGGCTACTGACAAACTGCGCGGCCGCGCCGGCGCTGCAGGTGGCCTTGGTGCGCGACAGCTTCTCGATCAGGGACGGACCTGCTTCGATCCAGCCGCACCGCACGCCCGGGCCCAGAATCTTCGAGAAGGTGTTATTGGAAATCACGTTGCCGCCCCGGGTTAGACAGTCCTGGTTTTTCCCATCTGTCGAGGCAATGTAGTCATAGGCGACAAGCCTGGGCGGAACGACAGGAGCACGAAAAGCGGTGCTGGCGGGGTCAAGATGAACACTGGTGTCCTCAGTCAGTCCGGCTCCGGCTGTTCCATCTCTACAACTACCACTACCCTCCTTCGGAGATCGAGATTCATCTTGGACTGCTACAGAACTGGTGTTGTCGACAGGTAGATCAGCACCACTGTGATTTCTCCTATTGTTTAACAGCTCATAGACGTCGTCGCAGAAGATCAGCAGATTCCATTTCCGTGCGAGGAAAAGCAGTTTTTCCCTCTTTTCCGCCGATAGAACGCACCCGGTCGGGTTGTGGAAGGACGGAATGCAGTACACCATGGCTGCGAAGTGGGTCGGAGGTGCTGGTATGATCGGAGAACTACTGATCTTCCCCGACGACGTCGCGGAGCTTTCATTTTCCATCGGCGTTGAGGATTTCGATTTTCGTCCATCGCCTACAACGGAGGGTCTTGATGTTGCCGACGTGGGCGCTTTCTTGGTATTAGACGTGGTAGTGGTTGTGGTTGCACTATAATTTTTGGTAACCACCGTTGATGATAAATGCTTCTCCACCATTTTTTCCAAACAACAAACGTCCAGACCGTCTTCCTCCATCGGAATCGGGACCAATTCGAAGCCCTGCTCCGTTAGCATCTTCGGCGCGAGAAAGTAGCTCGGGTCCTCAATAAAGCACAGCCGCCTTCTCGCTCCGGTGGAAGTAGTTGCTTGTTCATCTCGGGCACCGCTAGTAGGATCAGGACCTTCATGCACTACTTCCCGAACCTCCAGGGCAGGAAAGAACGCCGAGATCGCGGTAAGCAGGCCGCCGGTTGCGCCATTCGTCTCGAACAGCTCACTCGGGTCCACTTTTTCGTTGATAGTGACAGTTGTATCTTCCTTGACAGCAGAATTTGATATCTTACCCGTGGTTGGTGTTCGCACCACAAACTGCTCGTTCAAAAACTTTGCCAATTCTTTTCGGTAGGACAACGTGCCAACCGTCGGGCCGTATTGCAAACACGTCGCCGGGCCCTTTAACATTTTCGAGGACGTCGTCGCACCGCAAGAAGTAGCGGCAAAAGTTGTACAACTAGCACTGTCAAACGCATCCAGGTCTGCCAACAGTTCCACACTCGCCTGTGCCATCATGCGGGTGGCTTGGTTCAGAATCCGCACGTCCGGCGCCCCCGTGTCCAGGTTTATCAATCCGGGCGTGGTGGTGAACAGCGTCTCCTCGCACTGCGGCACATTCAGAAACGGGTCCATGGCCCCGGCGGGGACGAAATTTCCCCGCGGGCCCCGCCATCCGGTGGGACTTAAAGAGCCCGCCGTGCCCTGTCTTGGGATTATGTTGGAGGCCGCCACGCTGTGCTCACGGGGCGGGAGAAGAACTTCTTCCGACGGGGGCGGGAGCGAGGTTGGTAATATGGCTGTTGTGGTATTAGTAGAGGGCAAATTCTTATGCGCATTGAACGCAGTCGCCGCTTCACCTTCGTTAAGACCGAGGACCTGTAGTTCATGTCCGGGGAGTTGTAGACCTGGTGGGGCCGCGGGGGTCCTCAAAACCATAGCGTCCGCGGAGAGCGCGCTGCGCCTATGTTGATCCTCGGGCAGCAACAAGAGTGCTGTCCCTGCGGTAGACATTTCGACGCGGCCTATCAGATTTTTCAGGATGATGAAACGTAAGATCGGGTTAATATACACTGAGTTTTTACTGGTTTCATGGTGAGGTCGAATAAATGGAGAATCACGGTGGAACTACTTAGTTCTACAGAGGATCGCTGTAACTACAGGAAGAGAGGAGACCGCTTACTTACTAGTATGTAAGTAGATTGTACTACTGATTATCGGGCTAGTTGTAATTACAAGTAGTAGTAGGGAAAAGCAGTCAAACAATACGTCGCACCATGTAAAGCAAAAGACTTCGTAGATAATGCTTTGAGTCTAGTGAAAACGCTCTGCTAGTGGAGCAAGCTTCAGTGCAATTGCATGCAGTGCTCAAAGGAGACTTAAGCTTCAGTGCAATTAATTCGACAAGGGGACGAAGTTCAGAGGGGTACAATTTAACTGGGCCCCTGGGCGATTTTATTTCACATGTTCCGAATGGTTGACAGCGATAGGTGGTGGCGACTACGAAGGAAAAGAACTTTAACTTGGTTTTGTTTGATTTTTATTTTCACACGATAGCAGGATCGGTTCGTTCATGGCTGACCGTGCCACGACCAGCCATGAATGAACCGAACCTACGGCTCTTGCAAATTGCAGGATGAGCCTTGCTGTCTCACAGCGGCTCTTAGTAGAAAGCGAGAGGGAAACCGAAAAGATGAAGATTAGCTTTAGAATTATTAGACACGCGCTTTCTTACCACTCCTCGAGAGAACCAAGAATGCTGGCTCAGCTGCAACTGGGTCATACTCATAGTGGAAGTACGAGTAATGCAGTACAGAAGACCCTGGCAGCGGCCGAACGAAAATTTGTAGATGTAGTTGATGTCTTGCACGAAAAAATAACGAGACCGCGACGAGTTTCATCTGCATCATTCTGTAGATTCATACGACACATAGATGATTCTTGAACGACAGCAACAAAAAAAAAATTCCATGTGCCGGCCGGCCCGTCTGTTTGCAGTTCGCCAGCATATGGAACCGACGGGGACGGACGAACTACTTACAAGCACAAAAATTTTTCACTCTGAGAATCCTGTTCCAAAGAAAGTAGCTGTAGCACTTTTTGATTGCATTACCTGTGCTTGTGGCCAGAAATTTGCATGCTTTTTCTAGACTGCAGTGCGATGTTGAAATTGTACCGGCGCAATGAGAAAACAGTACATTGGTACACAGGATCCCTCTCCAGAAGCAAGCATGTCAGTTACGCTCGAAAAAACCTGTTCCTAAACGCGATCGAAAAATAAATTCTATCCCAACAGCACATTTCGAATGTCAGTCTCCTATACATAATTGTATGCTTTCAGATTCTGAACGCATACTTCGTCGTTCATACGAAAAACAAAAAAAAGAAAAACCATGCGCCACTATAATGTGGCGCACTACGTTCGCAAAAATGTAAATGTAAATCATACGAAAAAGAAGAACCTAACACATACTACTGAGCGCGCAACCATCTCGAATGTCACATTGCAACCCCGCGAAATCTGGACTGCTTCCCGCGTACTTGACCAAGTCGTTACACTCCGCTTCAAACTATGCATTGCAAATCTCAATCTGGGCCTGGAAACTGGAAAGGTGTGATGCGCATTTTAGAGAATACAGCAGAAATCAAGTCAAGTGTGCATTGTAAACTCTGCTTGCAATTGAAAAGAAACATCCGCATGATATTTCGTGTCAGACCCACATCGATGTAATTTGCAGTTCATACCAGGGGCGATGTCCCGCAGTTGCAGCAGCCCTTGTCTCGGAACATCACTTGCGCTTTCTCGCAGCGCTGTTGCGCGTGTTTCGCGGGGTCGATAGATGAACCTGACGGAGCCGAGAGGACCTTCAAATCGACCCCCGGCGGAGTAGGCGACACACTCGCCGCTCCGCCCCCGCCCAAGGCCTGAGTCGCGTTGCGCGCGTGAATTTGAGTCGAAGTAGAGGCTCCTAGGAACTGTTCATCTTCACGATTGGCCGACGTGCGGGTATCTCCTCCTGCCGTCGGCACCGGCTTACTAGTTGTATCTTCCGTTGCGGCCGGTGGCGATGGTGTGGGTTGTTCGTCCGGTGTGGTAGTACTTCTGCTCGGGGTTTTTTTATCTTCCACCGGTGCTTGTCGCGCCGCCTTTTTCGACGACTTTTGTTCCGCGGGAGCAACTCTAATCCTGGGTCTTGAAATTGCGATTGCCGCAGTCGTGGTCGTAGTAGAAGTGGAAGTCGTCGTCGTCGTCGTCGTCGTTGATGTCGTAGTCGTCGTGGTGACGCAGGTGTGCGCCCGAAACTGAACCGCTCCGCCCCAGGGAATCGGGAAAATGCCATGATACCCGCCTTTCTGCTTGCTAACTTCAAATACATCTGCATAAGACCCGCCAAAGAAGTTGTCCGCTCGTACTTCCCCAATATCGTCACCGTATGCTCTGCAAAAGTATCGCACTCATAGTAATTGCTGCTATGCATCTGCATGACAAATCTCCTTCGCCTTCCTAGGGAAAAACGGCATATACAAATTTCGTTTGTAGTGCTAAGCAAATTTGTTTGCAATTACTACTAGCACACAATATGTTTGCAATGCATATACCGCAAGAATAGGTGACAGCAAGATTCTTTGCGTTTTTCTCCATCCCGAAGTCCGACTTCCACAAAAAATACGCTTCGTGATCCCGCACGGACATCAGCTGACGTCTATGCTTGTCTCTTAGCGTTATAAAGGGATAACTCACGCACGTCTTTTCGGCGACCCGCCCCGGTCCGTGCTGGAACAGGCAATCGACCCCATTAATCGTGATCCATTCGTTCATTCCAGGCCGCTGCCCACGCCTGCGTCTTTCTCCCATGTACCCGCGACGTTCTTGTTCAAGTTCAACTCCGAGCTCGGTTCTACTTTTGGACGAATAAGTAGAAGTCGTGCGTGTTCTCGCCGAAGTTGCACCTTGCTCCGCAAAAGAGGTTGTGTTGCTGTTCTGATACACGACCTCGTCGTCCCCTTCCTGTAGAACCGAGGACAAAGAGAAAGCTGATCCACGAGCTGGTGATGCAGCAGGAGAAGTTTCTTGTTTCCCACTAGCAGGTGTGGAAGAACCTCCGGAACTGAGAGTGGAGGCCTTATTTCGATTGTGTCCGTGGTATGCTTTTGCGTTTTTGCTAGCCGCGCCCGTGCCTGTGGTGCTGTCATCAGCTGCTTCTTCTAGTCCTGGTGCTTTATCCGAATAAAGAACACCGTCTGATTCACCGTCAAGAAGGTCATCAGCGTCCGCCTGCTGCTGCAACTTCCTCTCGTCCTGCGAGGACTCTTGTAGTTGTAGCTCAACAAGTGAGGTCCTCGTCGGCGGTTCATCCAGATCATCCCGAACAACAGTGTCCGCTACCACAGTAGAGGAAGAAGATCTGCTCACGAAAACCGGAGCAGGAGTTTTTCCTTCGTCATGATCTTTCCCTCCTGTATTTTTACCGTCCCGAGTGCGTGGAAACTCAACTTTGTTGCCCAACGTGCTTCTCGGGAGCCGGCGAACCGTGCGCCGTCTTTTGAAGAGCGTGATGGGCTGCAGTGTGTGGGCCGAAACAAAAACTGTTGTTGAACAGGCACTTGTGATGAAAAGGACCCTTCCGAGAAGCGTTTTTGAACAAGCCATGTTCACGTTTTGCCGTGCTGGTGGGGCTCCCGGGCACGTCTTGTCAATTATACCGGCTTGTCGTCGTCGACTACCAGTAGAGGTTAGCCTGGTCAGCATTTTTTTCTACCGTGGATGATTCTGAAAAACTAGCGAACAAGTAAAATTTGTAGCTGGATATTTCTTGAAAACCGCAAGTGGTCGGGAAGATGAAGCTACAGGCAGAAACAAAACAGCGGAATAGCGAGGGGGGGACCACCCAAAGGAAACTACTTCCCGGGAAAATTCATTGAAAGAAAACCTGCTAAAATTTACACTTAGTGTGGTACAAACACAAACTTGATTATAGTACTACATTTTTCTTTCATCTGGACGAAGAATCTCTAGTCACGAAAACACGAAAGATGAAGAAAGCCGGTCCGCTTTGGGACTCTACTGCGACACCGTAGAAAATGGACGACACGACAATGTCGGACACAACCACTCATCCTGGAGGATGGAACCGCTACTAGAGCCCACCACGAGTTTTTTTTCTTGGACGAAGGTGACGCGGACGAGAAGGACAACAATTTGTGACGAGGGTTTCGCTGATCTTCTATTTCTGTAAAAAAAATCCCAGAGGGGAGGTCGACTTGGACGAGTTGCAAATCTTTATCACCGGCCATCAGAAAATCACCAACCATTCATGACAATAAGATCATGGGACCCATACAAACATCATCCTGAGGACATGCGCCAGGTGGCTGCACCACGTACCCCAATCGATTCTTTCGAAGACAATGACGAACATACCGCAAATAAGTAAAGGGGCATCGTATCCTCCTAGCAAGCACGAAGAATCAGGGATTTTTCCATAATTCGGCTGTGCTTTCTGTTGTCGCTGACGAAAGGGAAGATTGTTGTTCTTTCATGTTCGAGGAGATGGATTCTGTACTCCGCTTATTTTGCGGCGTGGCGCGATTTCCGCACAGGTACTTAAGTACTTGCAAAAGAGCCGCAGTTGCAATAGAAGTACACAACCGCAGACATCCGGTGCTATGACGGCGCAAAGTCTTCGTCTATTTTGCAGATGTCCTCATAGTCCAGCCAGATTTGTTGTTGCTGCCCCGTCTTGCTACCGTTGTCCGCACTACCTGCTACCGCGAGCAGCTTTACCGCACAACAGAAGTTTTTTTCGTCGATTTTTTCCAGTACTGCGGCCTTTCCTTGGTGCTTGCATTATCAAATGTAAAAGTGTCTGGGTCTGGAAGATTGCCAGGTTTGTCATGCACATTTTGCATAACTCCTGATGTCTGTGATGCATGCCCTAGCGTGACAGATTTTGTGAGGGCTTCCTGATGCCTACACCGCATGACAAATGCTCTTTCCGTGTAGCAAAACTGGGACTCTCTTTGCTGCTCATGCAGTACAGATTTTTTTAGGATCCCAAATCAGCATGACAAGTTGGATTCTTCCAGACCCAGACATTTTTACAGTTGATATGCTCCCGGGCGCGACGATTCGGATCTTCCGACCGGGTTTCGGTATCATATGGAATGTAAAAGTGTCTGGGTCTGGAAGAGTGCGCGATTTGTCATGCAGCTTTTCCATGACCCATGAGGTCTGGAATGCAGGAGACCTGCTCGAAATCTGTGATGCTACCGTAGCATCACAGATTTCGAGCAGGTCTCCCAATGCCTAATGCGCATGACAAATCCCCTCTTTCGGTAACAAGAAGTGGGGCCTTTTGCTGGCCGTGCATGACAGAATTTCTCATGATGTAGAATTCGCATCACAAGTTGCAACCTTCCAGAACCAGAACCAGACATTTTTACATTTGATATATCACGGTTTCGAGCATTTTCTGCGGGATGCGGATTTTCTTTTCCGCCTCGTGCATCTTCACGTCCGCCGTTTCCGGGTCCTCGAGGCGGATTATGGTGCCCTTCTTTTTGTAGTACTTCCCGTTTTTCAGCTGGTCATCCAGAATCTTCACTATCAGCCCGGGAGAAATCCAGGATGTTATTGTAGCAGAATTAATATCTTCTGGTGCAACAAAATTGCCGTCGTGGTCTATCTTTTCACCATCTCCTTCATCATTGAATCGATTGTTCTGGCCGTCTTCCCCCTTCATTGCGGAAGATGATGAGGATGAAAGCGCGGTGGTTCCGGAAAGTGCATGATGTTGTGTTAATGCCTGTTGTGGTTGTTGTGCTCCCACCTCCTGCGGCTCTCCTGCAGAACCTGTTGAAGCTGTCGTGGGGAGAAAACGCTGCTTTTTCTGTGGGTGTGCTATGCCAAGTACCTTGTCTACGTGGTCGGCCATGGCGTTTTCCAGCACGCTCACATCCAGATTCGTGCGCTTCAGCGAGCCGAGCTGCTGCGCCGCGTTCAGCTTCAGGTTGCCCAGCGATATCTGCACCTTGCCCTTCGTTTCGTCGCGCTTCGTAAACTTCTCTGATTCGTCGTTCTCCATGGGCCTGTAAGGGATCCGTGTGGGAAGATACAGGTCGTAAAGATTTTTTTTTCTATATATATTAGCGATCAAAGGTTGCAGACGTAACTCAAAGGTACATGTAGGACGTGAGTATGCTTCTCTACTTAAAACGAAAACTGAACTCTGGCACATCAATTTCTGCTCGCCAAAACCCACACAAGGTTTCGCATTCGCAAGCGCAGACCTTATCTTTTACCAGATCCAGAAGAAAACACAACACACGCTATATCACGGAAGCAAGCAAAGTACTACTAAGACTAACTTAATTTCTATCTAGTACCTCATGCTAACCAATTTCGCCAGGTGCTTGGCTTCCTTCTCCGCTTCGGTGAGTTTTACCTTCTCCTGCGCCTCGTATTCCGCCTTTCTCTTCACTTCCTCCGGGTCGATCCAGGTGATACACCACCGCCCCTCCTTGTCCCGCTCCGCTTCCACTTTGTTAGTCCGGATCAAGTACTCCACAAAGTTGCTCAGCGTCGCCCAGATCGTACTGTTCATGTGGAGGTGGTTTCGGTCCCGAATGTAATCCTGGTACACCGTGTTGGCCTTGATCATCCGCACCTTGCAGTTATGCATTGCAAATATGTCTGGGTCTGGACGAACTTGTGATGGATGTTTCGGATCATACAAAAATCTGTGTTGCGTGAATTGCAAAAGGTGCTTACCTGTGGTCATGCTGAAAGGGCTTTTCTCATGCAGAACAGGCATCACAAAGGGGCTGCAGATTCTGTGATGCTGGGCCCTGCATTCCAGACTTGGCGGAGCTTGAAAAAACTGCATGACAAATCTCAGAATCTTCCAAACGCAGACACATTTGCATTTGATAGCAGTACCGGGTAGATAGCAAGTCCATAAAGCCCTTCTCGAAGTCGTCCGAAAACTTGTCGATGAAATCAGTCGGGTTCTCGCAGAACAACTCCATGTTCCGCATGTGGATCTCCGACGTCTGATGGCACTTGAATCCATTCTCGTCTTTGCACTGCTTCTCGCACATCTGGCAGTACCACCGCAGCTTCATCAGCCCCGCCGCCTTCATCTTGTTCCCCAGCCATTTCGCGGAACCCACGTCGTGTTTCGGCATTTTCAAAAACTTGACTTTTCTCTACTTATGAAATGCGATGAAATCGTGTTCTTTCACGTAAGTGTTGGATGCTTGGTCGCCATTTCAAGTAGGGGTAAGGGTTCGAGTAGTTCGTTGTAGGTCAAAAGAAAGTCAATGGGAAAGATCTGGGGAGGCGCGAATACATTCGCGTAGCGAAGCTCGGGTGCCGGGTGGGGCAGCAGGGATACTGCTTCTAGGTAGTGCGTTGGGAATGTCGATGTTGCTTTGGGGTCCTGACGAATATGCTTGTTTGGAAGGACAAATGACGTCGCGCCCCGAAGTACTGGATGTATTTTTCCTGCGAGGGGATGGTCGCAAGCAGGGTCAGAAAACTACCCCACCAGCAAAAATTAAATGAAGGATCCAACATTGCAGTTTACAAATACAATAGGAATATTTCCAGAGCTGCTTCTTCGATTCGAACTGCGTAATTATTTGCGGTGAAAAGCATTCTACTATACTATCTCCGTATTTCCTTTTGTCCACCAAAATGAGCACATTCAAAACGCGGATCCATCTTCGGCGAATGATCCATGTCCCCAAACAAAATGAAATCTCGTTTTGCGATCTGTAGACGTGCATCCATTTTCACACCTCCGCTTTACAACTCCTCGTCGATCTGGAACTTTTCGGAAAGATCGCTTTAGCATGGGTTCTCGCGCAATGCCGAGCCCTCGCTCGCCGCAGCCATCATGTTGATGAACACCAAAGAGTACCAAGCCGCCAAGCTTCGCTGTCGCCGTCTGTTCCGCACGACCACGAAGGTGCACTTCTTCATGGAAGAAAGTTTACTCGACAAGGCTCACCGCCGCCACCGCGGCCCGTCCTCTAGATAAGTCTTGCCATTGGCGAGAGCGCGAGGCCGCATGGCATGGCTCAAAAATCAAGTGCCTGCGCCAGACTTACAGAGGCTGGCGCGGCAGTTCGGCTCTTGCAACGGCCACGGCAGCCCAGCGCAATATTAATTTGCAACCAGAAGCGTGCTGGGCGGCACAACAGGGGCGGCCCGCGGTGGATCAGCGGGCGCCAGCCGCAACCCGGCCACATGGTCCCGCCTATGCTATGCCCAAGGGGTTCGGGACCGTTGCCAGCGCGCGCCGCGGCAGGCAGCGGCACCAGCGCAAACATGCGGAGGCCTTCCCGCCCAGGCAAGCGCGCGGCCGCCAATTGCCCGGCCCGGGCGAGCGGCCAGGCTACACGGCGCCGCCGACACGGCGCGGAGCGTCCTCGCGTGGCGCTTTAGTTTCAGCAGCGGCGCAGTATGTCCGCGAGGAATGTTGTCATGTTGCGCCTCAGCTCGGGCACCGGATTGGAGGCCAGTACGTTCATGCGGGGCGTGACGATGTGGACGCAATCCGGGAAGAAGCACACCCACAAAGGGGCGCAAATTCTGTTTTGGTCGTCTTTTGCTTACGACCTGCGTCCAAGACATGAACATGGATAGAAACCAAAATGCACTTGCAGTGGCGCGAGAAAATGGAGAAAAAGAAATTGAAATTGCAAAATGGAGAAAAAGGAATAGCCGGTCTATTACTTCTTGCAATCACGCTCTCTTCGTCATCTCGGGTAAAAACTTGCGGAAAAAGCAGACGGTCCACCTTGTAGTCGATATTATTAATGTCGTCCAATCACTTCTCCACTAGGTCAAAATTTCCTCGCTCACTTTAACTTTCGCGCCGATAGCATGTTGTCATCTTCATCCCTCCACCTCGAATATGATGAAAGCAGCAAGCATCACTGGATAGCTTGCATCTCAAGTGGTCACAAACGACTGCTGGCGCCGTCGTCTTCCTACTTACCAGCAAGCACTCTCTTTAGAACCCTTGCCGCGCTTGTTCATCGTTCGACTCCGTTGTTCCTGCGTCTCTTACTTGTTTTTGCGCCTGTTGCTGCTCATGAGTCTTACATTTGGTGTTCTTTCAGTCTTCGTCTTGCTCTGATACAACCGGTTGATACAATTACAAACTGCAGTCTTTTGAAGCAGGCGGGCGTCTGTCGTCGTGCCGTATTTACTGATTAGACATCGCCAACTGTAGAAAATTTTGCCAAGTGGGTCATTTTGTACCAACTACGAGTATGTAATTTTGCTTCACGAACTACGTTCCAATGACTTCTTTACGTACTTTAATTGTAAGTATTTCTGGGAAAGTCAATTCTTCTTTTGGACTAAAATACTAATTCTCGCTCGTCAATTCCCCCGCACCATCCACATTTCGGCTTTATCTATGTTCGTTTCTGACATCATCCCACGCACTATTGGTTTTTTTATTCCGCCGAGGGCGCCAAGTTCGTGCCCGCACTATTCGAAGTACTAGAATTCTAATGCCCCTGAGAAGAAGTATTCAGTTCCCGCAGCAATCGGGAATTTCGGGATCCGGACTGGTTTCCACCCAGCATCTCCTGCTCCGCCGCTCCGCTCCCGGTGCTGGCGACGCCGGAAAAAAGTTCGGACACGACGTCCACAAAGCTCCCACTTGCCAGCATGGACGTGCTGTTGCTAGACGACACAGTGGATGAGTCGACGTTGTCGTTGCTACTACCCGAAGTTGCACTTGTAGAGGACCCTTGCTCTGTCATCTGGTCAAGGTAGTTTCGATCATTCCCATGATTCCTGGACGAAGATGCAACCCCATGATCCCGGTCTTCATCATGCTGATGTTGGTCCTTTGTTCCTTCCCCAACATTTTGTAGTTGCCCAAGAAGAGCCGGCACCTCCTCCACCCGCGGAAAAGATTTTGATGTCGTGACACTTGCTCTAGCACTACCCCGAGCAGCGGCGGATTGATGGTCTATTAATTGTTGCTGTTGGTTGATGTTGATATTTTCCACCGTTTCTACCGTGGTGTTCAAAGCATCTCCTGCTGGAGTGGTCGAAGATGTTGAGGGATGATTTGTCAAGGAAGTCGCACCATTATTTCTTATGGTATTTCTGTTTTCGTCGACCAGATTGATGTGCTGTTGCTGGGAACCGACGAAATTCGTCCCGGCGGGTAAAGCAGATCCTCCTTGTGTAGCGGTGGCAGACGTAGCCGAAGTTGTACTATTCACTGGTAGAACTACTTGCGATGTCTGCGACAGTAAGGACCCGAACGGCAACTGTGAGGGGGACGAGCCGACACCAAACGCGGGTGTGATTCCAGCGGCTGCTGTGGAGGGCGTAGACGCTGGTGGTGGCTCATGTTGTCCTTTTTCGGTCATCGTTCCTAGGGGATTTACTGCTTCCGCATGGTGGTTCTGTTCGCTTTTGCTATTCCTGCTCGAACTTGATCTTGATCCATGTCGATTATCTCCATCCGCTTCTAGTTCTAGTTCTCGTCCCAGCTCCGCATGATAATTCATATTCATCTCCACCGCGTTATGATTAACCACGTGAAAGGAAGTCGAACTATTCGCGTCGCTGTTGTACCCGGAACGCCTTTATGGGTTGCAAATGTCTGTCGGTCTGTTTGGAAGTGGAAAATTTTACTCTCGCGATGCATGTGTCAGCGAATAAAAGAGGCACACTGTAATGCAAGGGCAAGCATGACTGATTTTTCGTGCCTTTCACTCTCTGTTGTGTACTCCTCATGGTATTATGAGCAGCTACGTTTTTGCATGGCAGACAAGAGAAGCTCGTCTTCTTCATGGCGATGGCCATGCAATTATATCACAGAGCTCAGCGTCCTACTTCTACCAGACCAGCCTGACACATCTCGCACTCTTCCAGGAGGAGCAGCAGACCGAGACATAATTGCATTTCATAGACTCGTAGATGTTACCGGGGGCTCCACCGCACTGCCGTACCCGGACAACGGCTGTGCCAGGACCACATGATCCTCTTCCACGAAAATGGAGGAAGATGTCATGACCGCACCAGTTTCGTTGTCTCCATCGTTCTTGTTTGTCGTGTCGATAGGAACAAGCTGATCTACTTCCCGTTCTTGAATGTGCTCCCCATCATCTCCTTCCATTTCGTCAATCGGCAGCAAGATCCCCATGTCCTCGCGTAACTGCGCGTTTAACTGCGGATCATCTTCATAATCACGCTGCGGATCATCGTTTGCACCACTCACGGAGATAGATGAAGCAGCCCCGGACGTTGACGAGGGAGCATGTTGTGTGGATTGATGTTGTTCCTGTAGTTCTTCCACCTCCTCCTCGTCCTCCTCGCCGGTGAGCTTACGGAAAAAGCGGGTAAAGATGTACAACCCGAGGTACACATGGGCACCGAGGCTGACGACCGTTCCAACCAACGACCCAGGGGACGTGGACGTAGAGGAAGAGTCGTCACTGGAAGTGGAGGCTGACCCGTTGAACATGTCGTCGTTGCTTGGCCGTCGTGGTCCCCCCATCAACGACGGTGGCAAAAGTGGAAAAGGCGGTCTCGTCCCTTTATTGCCGTTCGTTGACAACTCGTCTGGGAACGGAAAATTATCCGCGTCGTCCGGAGCAGCACGGTGGTCTTTGATGTGCCGGGAAGCCGCAGCCTTATCTTTGTTCATGATGATTGCTAACGGCGGGTTCTCCGGGTGCTCGCTGTCTACCACCATGGTCACGTCTTCTTGTGGGACTCTTATGCATTTTGCAAAAGTACGATGATCTTAGTATCTTGGTTTAGATACAAACATAGCAGTAGAGCTAGCATCTTGACAAATTTTACCACATGGCTGCAATTGCAAAATCCAGTCTGTCACGCAGATTGGCAGGCAGATCTATCAAGAACATGCCGGGCAGCTGCTGCAAGAACTTGTACGAGCGCGATAGTACTTTTGCACCGGATAAGCTTCATATTGTCTGGATCGTCGGCGTTTCCTCCACTTCCCTGTTGATCATGATGCGCAGATGATCCGTCTTCTTCCGGATCGACAATCTGGATCGCTGCTATGGAGAATAAAAACCTTCTACCCAGAACCTCGATTTATTTCCGCACATCATGATACTTATTTGCATTTGCAGGCACACTTGCATTTTTGCTCTTGCCTATGTATGCTTATCCTTTCACTAGTATAAGCACCGCAGACCTAAACTTCTCATGCGTGCCTCCCCTAGCCTTTGGATTTGTGTAGCATAAATCACAACATCTGAGGTCGTGGACATCAAGCACGTAGTTTTTATTCAGGATAGTCCCGGTTGCCTCATCAAAGATAATTTTCGGTTCGTTTTTTCCCAGCTCCACCATGTCGTCATCCTCTCTTACCGGCCCGTTCGGAGCTTTCCTCTTGCTCCCACTCGGCGCCCCACCCGCGGCCTGCTCCCCCCTTACGCTGAGCGACTCGAGACCGTCCTCCGGCGTATCTTCTCCTTGTGCAGGAGCCACCTCCACGGCTCCCCGACCGGCCGGATCTCCTTCTTCGCGAGGATCCGCGGGTTGATGCGCCGCTTCGTCGCTCTCGCTGGTAGGACCAGGATCTTCAGTGGAAGTTGTAGATGGTCCTCCTACCTTCGCCGACGACGAGCTGCTCCCACCCGCAACTACCGACGGCGGGGCCGCGAAGAGACCCTCGCTGCTCCGCAGGTGCTTCGGAGCAACGTTCTGCGAGGAGTCACTGCTGGTCGAGACTTGGAACACGTCGGTATCCGGACCACTCGCTAACCGCGGTTGTAACCGATCGTCGACGGATACTGCAGGCGCAGGAGACGGCGAAGGCGAAGATCCTTCCGGGCCTTTTGAAGACGAAGGTGCAGTTGTCGTGCTGCTGCCGCCGAGAAAGTTCTGCAACTCGTTCTGTTGTTCCTTGTCCGCGTCGTTTTCGCTATTACCACTACCATTACCATCCGCACCGCCACCGTCGTCCTGCGCACCAGCTGGAAAAGTTCCTCTTGCCCCGTCTTCAGTTCTACGACTGGGAAACGGAAAAACGTCCGGCTCATCCGCTTGTTCCCGGTTGTTTGTTTGGCTCGCAGACAGCGAGAGCTCCTCGCGCTGATAGGTTTTTTCTTTTGCCGGATGGTGGAGGAGAATGGAGGAAATATCAAAGTGCCTCTAGATGGTCCACGCAGAAACAAGAACTTTCTGACAAATCAAATGCTAAAAGCAAGCGCCGTAATGAAGATACATAACCAGATGACCTAGAAGTTTATTGTTGGGATCAAAAAGTAAGCCTTCTTTCACTACATCACTGAAGATATTTCTTCTATCTATACCTGCTTCCCGTCGGACTCAAGTGCGGTTGCCAGTCTGTCGCGGTCCTTTTCGTCTTTCGTGTTCCACTATGGATTGCAAAAGTGTCTGGGTCTGGAAGATTAGAACTTGTCATGCTAAATCTGAATGATGCAAAAATCTGTGTTGCGTGAGTGCCAAAAGCTGTCAGCTTTTGACCAAGTTGATGAAAGGGAGTTTGTAATACAGGAAAGGCATGATAGAGACCTCAAAGAATCTGTCATGCTGGGTCTCGCATTCCAGACCTCATGGGTCGTGGAAAATCTGCATCACAAATCTTGCATTCTTCCAGACCCAGACATTTTTACATTTGCTATCCACCCCTGACTACTCAAAGGATTCTCCATGCCTTTGTCAAAGCTGTCTCCGTATCAAAAGGAAAAATCCCTCCTCCCCATATCGCGACGAAGTTTCTGATGCTGGATTTCCGTACACAAATGCGCGCTGTCTTGCAATACGGCACTGCAGCCAGATCCCCAGCCTAGGTAGGGGCGCTGGGGTGTGGGGTCTAGTTGTTCAGCATTACGAACGGATGCCCTCTAGGCCCAACAGCATGCCAAATCGCTTCCATAATGGCGCGGAAGCCTCTGCACTTGTCTTCTTGCAGGACAGCCGTGATTTGTGGTCTCAAATCAGCAACACAACTTTTCGGAAACATACCTTTTTGATATGGGGAGGGGGGATTTTTCCTTTCAATACTCCGCTCTCTTTCCCCGCCGCCGTGCTGGATTCCTCCGCACTTCGCACCTGCCGAAACTTATCGATGATCGACTCGAACGAAGTCGTCCTTGATGTCCGCGACGCGCGGGATTTGAAACTTCTACTTCTCCCAGTTGTGGTCACCGTGCAGGAACTGCCAACGTCTTTATTTCCGCCAAGTAGATTGGAGGTCGTGTCGGTCTTGCTTGTTTCAGTCATCAGGCTGTTTTTTCTTCCCGTAGAACTTCCGCCAAACAGCAGCTCGTATGGGAGTGCACAGTTCCCCCTCCCCCCTCACGACGTGTAGGGCTGCATGAACAGCAATACAAACACCAACATAGGTGGATGCTGTGCATGGCAAGTTTTTATTCATGCGCTGAGAGTAGTACTCCAAAATTTGTAATGCAGACAGTACTACGGGGTAGCAACTGGAACTGGATATGAGATTTTGCATGACAAATGAGGTGAAGGAGGTTTTGTGCATTCTCATAGTTCGGACCCGTCCTGCAGAACATCCTCCACCGTTCGGTGCTGCAGAGCGACGCGTAACGCGCCGCCAGTCATCTCGACTCTTTATTTCGAGCGGTTTCGGCCTTTATTTTTCCAGATACGACAACTTGTTTAACTGTCAAAAATGCCGCAATGCTCGCACACTAGACAGAGTCTGGTCGAAATATATCATGCGATTTCAACATTTTTCAAAACTACGTGTTGATTCATTCAATTTGTTCCTTCTTCAACGATTCTGCAGGCTGCACGACGTCCACGTCGATCGCGATTTCATTTTTTCCACAGACAGAGTACCACAGCAAAAGGAAGGTGCGATACAAGAAGTGAGAGTGCGACGTCGAGCGAAGCTGCTCACAAGTCGAAGTGGTTCACGAATATTTACATTTCAAACGAAATACGTGCACGAGGAGGATTGCGCCGATTGTTCTAGCAAAGGCAAAGCGAAAGACGATCAGACGATAATGTCACGACAGGCTTCTGTGAGAAGGCCAAGGCCCTTGCGATAAGAAGTACTAGTACAACTGCGAACTTCCGATGAATACTACGACTCAGACAGACAACGAAGCAGCGCGACAGGTGGAGAGACAGTAAATCTTCTGTTTTTGTCGTGCTAAAGAATGCGAACCGGGGCCATCTGTAATTGCATCCAGAACAGTCTATCACCTTGGCACGGACATGCACATGAATTTCGGGCTGCAGCGGTAATGGTTCTTACAGTAGTACTTTCAAGTCTTTTCTTCTACATTCCAGGTTTTGCTTCAAAGTTCGAGAACCAAATTATACCGGAAAGCAGCGCTATGCAATAGATACTTTTTTTACCTCTGTATGAACGTGCGCTTTTGAATGTGTTCCGCTTGTTTATTTTCTTTTTCAACCCGAACAGCTCGCGGGTGCGGTCGTACCACCCGTGAGAGCCAGGATGGCAAAGTTGTTCTGCGAAGGGCCTGCAACCTTGAAAAAATTCTTCTCAATGAGCCTCGCAACCGACGACAGAAAATCGAAAGCTGCTGGCGGTGGCGGGGCTGCTGCACCATCATTGTTCTCGTCTCGTATTTGACGAGGACTCGGCTGCTGCAAGCTGCCGTTGCCCGCATGTTGATCTCCTGTTCCTACTGCACCAGGACCGCAGTGCACCCTCGACGACCATAACGTGTGGCGCACGACTTTTCGCATCCTGCCGTCAAGCTCTAGTGCGAAAAACTCAGGAGGTTCAGGTCTTGCCTTTAATATCCTGAGTAAAAACATCCCCACCCCATAGTTGTCATGCTAAACAAAATGCGAAACACTTTGCCACCCCATAGTTCTCATGCAGATTGGCAGTTACAGGAAGAGTTGTAATGCGCGTCCCCTTGGGAGGCATTTCCAGTCGTGTTTTGGACTTCGTAATGCTGTAAACAGGATGAGTACATGGATTTGTGTGGCGGCTGTACTTGCTAAACTGCACCACAATACAGACGGGAATTCGAATTTGTCATGCTTGACTCCCAAAACTTCTCGATTTCTGTTGCGAGATCCCCATCTTGACTCTGGGATGGGGACGTTTTTGCTCAGGATAGCCTTGTTGTCCTTCTCACCAACGTCTAGTACATGATCTGGGCGGAGCGACTTAGTAGCGTCAGCACCCACGTGAGCGTCGTCATGCTGGCTTGTCGTTTTCCTCATCAATTTATTCCTCTCGAGCACAAACGTGGTGAAGTGTTCGTACACTGGCTTACTATTGCCAGCGGAGGTCCTTATGTCCCAATTCGTCTGGTATCAAATGCAAATATGTCTGGGTCTGGAAACTTGTAATGCTGCGTTGGGAATAGTAAACGCTCTGTAATGCACAGCTGAGCATGAGAAATGTCTGCGCTTCCACCTTATGTTGCGTTTTTCGCATGACGAACTGCGTTTTTGCATGACAGGCAAACGGGTCTCTTCTTGGACACGCATCACAAACTTTTTGGTCATGCCAGGAAGCATGACAAATCTCGCAATCTTCCAGACCCGCCAGACATTTTTGCATTTGATATCTGGTTGAGGCTTTCGTCACACGCCACCGCCTGGTGGCCGTCTCGCACGGCCGCGTTCCCGCCGAAGGCGCGGCCCCGCGCGGCGGCAACGACGCTTTTTTCCTCTTGAAGAACTTTATTTTCATCCGACAGAAATGTTCCCGAAGCGGCAGCTGCCCGCAAGGCGCGTAGTGGGGACG
>JACKZZ010002917.1_pt1 | contig 18879 bp, 10 predicted proteins | sample 8027871 | NCBI WGS metagenome assembly JACKZZ01 (sample SAMN15724774, study PRJNA655200) | protist metagenome | isolation source: fluorescence activated cell sorting (FACS) single amplified genomes of... | place: USA: West Boothbay Harbor, Gulf of Maine | collected 2000-07-19
TTAAGCAAAGTGTGGCTGAAATAAAAAAACAACGAACCAAAAAACCTGATACAACAGAAACGAAAACAACATCTCAAAAGCCACAGCCCCAAACCCCACAACCTGCACCTCAGCCGCAACCTCAGCAAACTCCTCCTCAATCACCATCTAAAACACCTGACAAAGATGCTGCAAAGGCAGAAGCAGATAAGCAAAAAAGACTTCAGCAATTGGAAGGTGCTTTTAATAAGCTAGCTCAACAATCAAAAGTTAAAGCTGCTGAAAAGGCTTATTTGGAAGTAATGAGGCTGGATATGAAGCGTGCACTAAGCCTAAAGCCAGTATTAGAAAAAATGCAGGCATCTGATCAAAATACACCAAAGCCTAAGCCTAAAGCCAAACCACAACCACCACCTGCTACACCTCAAACTCCACCACAACAGCCACCTACTACACCTCCCACTACACCTCCACAGCAACCACCCAGTACTCCTCCATCTGCACCAAAGCCACCAAAAAAAGCTCCTAGCGTAGATTTACAGCCTTATTTAGATGGAGCTACTGGAGCAGAAAAAGCGTTAATTGAATCCGCAAAAGATTATTTTGCAAACAAACCCGAAAACGCAAAATTGTTTGCTGACACATTAAGATTCTGTGCTATTAAAGAATTTGAAGAGCCTTGGCTGGCCGAATTGCAGAGAAAGTTGAAAAAACGCTTCGAAACGCTTAAGTCAGCTGAACAAAATGACCAAATTCCCCATCAGCTTATCGAAAGCATGGTTACAACAGCCCTTGTTCCTCAAAAAAATGAAATTAATAAAGCACTAAAATTCCTGGATGAAAAAGAGCACTTTTTAACACTAGGACTTGGAGGAGCCGAAAAGCATATCAACAAATTATATGGAATCTTAAGAATTGACCCTAATGCGATTAGTGATTCCAGACTAAAAAAATACCTAATTGATATCCAGGAGGAAATAAATGTAGTCTTAAAATCTATTAAGAAAGATTATTCAGCCTCAAAACTAAAGGGCTTGAGACTCAAAGACAAAATTCAGAAAGGAGAAGAGGTAAAACAATTGATTATTGAAATTAAAAATTACATCGATTTTGTTGAATCCGACATAGTGCCAAATTTAGATGATCAACAAAAAGCACTCTACAATGGTGATACCTTCAGTTCTGGGTCAATTACAGCTCCATCTCAAACAACCCCACCACAGCCTACAGGAACACCTCAAGCTCCTCCACCTGCAGCACCTGGTGGACAAGCACAGACACCGCCTCAGACACCACCTGCAGCACCTGGTGGACAAGCACAGACACCACCTCAACAACCACCTGCTGGAGCACCAACAGGCCAGCCTCAACAGGCAGCACAACAGCCTCAGCAACAGCAAGGGCCACAACAAACCCCTCAGCAACCACAAAATGCCCCAACAATTGGCACAACACCAAGGAAGATACTTGAAGATATTTTAAGGCCTGATCTGGTTAAAGATAACGATCCTGTATGCCTTGCAATAAACAAACTGCTTCAAGGAAGAAATGATTTGGATGAAATAAGAGGATTTTTGAAAAAAGGTGATTTTTTGAAGAAAAGCCTGAGAAAAGACATGATTGACCTAGCAAATCGAGAACTAGCACGTGTCAACGCAAACAATTTTGATGATTTCAAGGAGCAAATGGAAATTGAACAGAGTCAAAAACAACTGGAAATCACTGCAAAGGAAGCTGAACTAAGAAAAATCCGAAACGATATACAAGATATTCATCAGTCTAAAGGTGAAGAAGGGCTAACAGATACCGACAAACAAAATTTGGAAAAACTTAGGAAAGACGAGGAAGATAAAGAAGGAGAAATATCCCAACTGAAAAAAAGAATTTCTGATATCGATAATATTGTAAAAACAGCTAGAGTGTTGGACGAGTTTGAAAAAGGCGGAATGAGATATCAATCAGCAAGAGATATACTTGGTCTAATCTATGTGTATTTAGAAGAAAAAGGTGACGTAAAAATCAAAGATATTGAAGATTTAGGCAATATCGCTGAATCAGCAATAAATGAACAAAGAGAGATTACAGATAGCCTTAGAAACACATGGCTTAGCAAATGTACTTTCTTCCTGAAGCCAACTCTTAGGTCAACATTGCGAGCCGTTGGAAAAGATACTGATTTACAGAATTTAGGTGAAAACCCAGGTGAAAAACTGGCAGAACTAGCTAAATTAAAACCGTTTTTTGGACTTGAGGATGTTAAAGACTGGGTAAATAGCATCGGAGGAGTAGAAAAGAACATCAAAGTCACAATTCCAAAACTTATTGGTTACCTAGAAGCATCAATTAGAGAGGGTAAGGCAAGTTCTCTTTGGAAATGCAGAAGGCCAAAAAAAATAGTCCAATACTTAAGAGAAATACAAAGAAAACACTATAGAGACGAAATAGATGCAATGGGAGGTAAAACACCACAAGAAAAAATGATGCTCTATCTTCAAAAACTAAGAGAAATAAGCAGAGAAGAAACTGAATTAAACAGAGATCTATTAAGACACCATGTTCTAAAGGCAAAAGGCACACAGGGTTTTATAGCCGCTGGTACCACAGTTGGAGTTACTGCAGGCTTTATGGCATCAGCACCTGTTATTGCTGGCGCTATGGGCGTTGTAGGCTTAGCAGGATTAACCAAAAAACTATTAGATAACAAAAAGCTAACAGACGACGAGAAAAAGGGATTAGGAAGAGGTGCTATTAGAGCATCTGTTGCCAGTACGTTAGGTATAGGAGGAGGGCTTTTAGCAGGTGGCTTACTTGCTTCAGCAGCACTACCAGTAGGAATTGCAGGTGCAGCACTTGGATTAGCCTCACCTGAACTTGGTAAAAAATTCTGGAAGCACAAAAAAGAGATCGGAAAAGGTGCAGCAAAAGCAGGTGGAAAAGGGCTTTATTACACAGGAATGGGCGTAACTCATGGCACTATTTGGGGTCTTAAATATATAGCAGGCCTTCCTTATTTTGGTCCTAGATGGATAAAAAGAAAACTTACTGGAAAATAAAAAATCATCGATTTAAAAATAATAATTAATCAACTTATATGAATAATTCACAAACTCTTAATTATTTTGAACCCGACGTTTACATAAACGACTTAATGAACGACATTGGCTTTGCTGACGCAACAGAGCAAGAAAAAGAGCAGATGTATAAGGGCTTAAACGAGCAAGTGACGCATCTTGTTCTTAATTCAATTTCTTTATATGTAGAGCCCGAACAAATTGATGAAACAATAGTAAATCATGGTGATTTGAAAGATTTGGGCAAATTCATAGAGAAATTAGTTGAGATCAGCCCGGAAGCGCAAATGGCAATTATTGAAGCTTTGGACAATTTTTATACAGAAACAATAGAAACATACGAACAATTCAAAAGCATGTAGAGCAAATTTATGGATGAGGAATGCACGAATTTTTCATAGGCTTAGACCTTAGAACATAAATTTATTTGACAAATTTATTTTTTAATGTATAATAAATTCTGATAATTAAATATTCACCTATGAAATCACCAGAAGATAACAATCAATCTATCGAGAATGGGGACGTAAATCCTCAGAAAGAAAATGTTCAAAAAAATATCGCAGAAAATGTTCATCTTGGAAGACGTGAATTCCTGGGATTTTTAGGTAAATCTGCTATTGCAGGAGCAGCTCTTACACTTGGAATAAGTTCAACAGAAGCACGTGCTGACGATGGTGTAGATGATTACCTCAATAAACTATATCCACCATCAGCCTCAGTAGAAGCAAAAGCACAACCAAAAGCACCATCACTATCAGTAATTAAAAGTGATTTAAGTCCTAAAGATAGAGACTCTGAAAAGTTAACCACTGTTAAAGAAGCTGGAGAAAAAGCTGAAGTGCCAATAATGAATGAGGCAATGATGACAATTCAGAAGTACTACCTAAAGCCTTCATTTATTGTAAATTCTGTACCCTTGGGAAAAACTGATGATGTAAAAAATGATATGCGAACAGCAATGAAATTTTATAAGGAACTTAGATATGAAAAAACAGGTGATACTACAACGATTTCCAGAAGAAAATCATCAAATGTAACAAACATACCCCAAAATTTTAAAATCGTTATTAAAAATGGAGTAATTACCCAGGTTGGAAATGCTCAAATCAACCAAAAAGCTCTGGAAAAAGGTAGAAGAGAATGGGAAAGGCTGGAAAAACAGACAGATTATTTAAATAGAAGACTTTTAAAAGGAAAAAGTATTACAAATAACCAATGGAAAGTTGTTGAATATTATACGATCAAATTACCTAGACATTTTGTAGAAATATTGGAAGCAAAAAAAGCTGGTTTCGGACTTAATGCAGACGAAGAATCAACATTAAAGGCCATGAAAAAGGTTTTAGGAAAACACCCTAGAAATATTGAGGAAGCTACTATCACATTTACCAGGCTATTCCAATTCTATGGTGGACGTAGGCTCAATGCCAAACCAAATACAATTGAATTTACAAATTCAACTACTTTTATGCCTATAGCAGCATTCGATTTTGATGGAAAAGTGCTAAAAAATAAGGATCCAAATAATAACATTACGCCAAAATGGGTAGATGGGTCCGATTCATTTGAAAAAAGGCATCAGATGTCGCCATAGACCAAAAAATAGAATATTTTTGTTCTCCCCTGAAAATACAGTTATTACACTAAATAACTTTTTTTAACATGCGTCAACCCTACTGACTAGTAAAAAGAGTGAAAATTTGGTATAATATAAAGAATTATTTAGAGATAAAAAATTGATGGCTGAAAACCAAAAACAATCACCAAAATTACAAACGCGCGTTCAGGATGTTATGACAGACCGCGTTTTGGGCAAAGAAAAAGAAAGACAGTTAAAGTTAGTTAATGCAAAGTTAGAGCAAAATAAAGCTAAAATAGATCAACTTTTAAAAGAATATAATAAAAAGTATGTTGACTCACCGATTTTTAGAGATCCAAAATTCTACGAAAAAGCATTAAAGCCCGATATAAATAATCCCGATAAAGCTATTGGTGATATTGATGCAATCTTAAATCACAAAATGATTCACAAGGGCGTAGAATACAAATTTCATGAAATAGCCAGTTCAAACATACGAAAGGGACAACCAGCTGCACTAAAACTTCTTAAGAAATTATTAAGTGATAGGAAGTTGGCCTTGGAAGCCAAAGGAAAAATAGAAAAAGGAAAACTAGAGGCCTACCAGGTATCTTTAGTTATAAAAAGCAACAAATGGGAAAAAGGTTTAGAGTTCCAGTCTAAATTGGCTAAAAATCCTAAATATCAGGAATATGTTAGAAATTATGATTCTGTATTTAGTGGAATGCTTGGTAAAGACACCGAATTTAAACGTTTTTACGAAAAAGCTGACGGTACATTAGATGTATACAGGGCAAAAGAGCATAAACAATTATTTCTTTCTATACTTGCTCATCAAACAAATGACTTTAAAGACGAGCTTCCTTTAGGCTCAAATTTCACCAACGATTACAAAAGCAATATTGAACAATTTCCATTCATCTACAGAAAATGGCTTAAGCGTCAAAATGTCGACCTAAAAGGGATAGAAAATGCTAAGCAAAATGCTGATACATTACTATCAGAAGCTGGATTAACAAATGCAAATGCATTAGAAGGTAAGGCATCATCTGTTGTTGAAAAATTAAATACACTCGTAACAAACAATAAAGATGTTCCTACAACGCTTTCATTTGCAAATCCATTCAAAACAATAGGGGAAAGGAACGAGGGGTACTATCAAACTGTTAAAAGCAACTTAAGCACCTTAGACACAGAAATAGGAAATGCAATTGATAAATATAGAAATTATCCAAAATTAAAAAGTTTTGTAGCAAGCCTTAGGCAAATTCAAAAAAATAATATCCCACCACTCGAAAAAGCAACAGAAGGCCTTAGAAAGCTTAAGTTCTACGAAGGAAAGAAGGATAATATTGATAAGAAATTTGTTAGATCAGAATTAAGGAAGGACAAGCAATTTGCATTAGAAGCAGCAATGCTTAAATTTCAGCAAGCCATTAAAATTATTGATACTCCGATTAAAGGTGGTGGTGATTTCAGCAGACTAAACCATCCCGCAATCAGAAGAATGCTAATTGCAATGGTTTACAGAGAAGGTGTGGCAAGACATGTGCGTGGTGGAGGATACATTGATAACACAGCCACAGAATACACATGGATGCTGTCTAAATTAGCTACTTCTAAATACTTTTATAGCGGACTTAAGGAAAGATTTTTAGATCCTGAACAAAAAGAATTTTTAATCATAGCGCGCTACGCAAACTTCGCCCTGTTTCAGAAAAAAATCATGAGGAAAAGAATTATCCCTCAAATACAAAAAATTCACCAAAGACTTTCTGCAAACATTACAAAAAGAGATAGTGGGAATTTAAACCCAGCTGACAAAAAGAGGATTGGGGAACTAATAAAAGATGATATTGCTGAGATAAAAAGATATACGGTAGATAAAGATCAAATTAAAACAGAAAAAGACGCACTTTTAGTATTAAACAACGAACGAGAACGACTAAAAAGATGGGAGAATCTATATACCCAGACTGAAATATTGATGAAAAATCCGGATCGTAAAAAAATACGTGCTTTTATTGATAAAGTTCAAAAATCCAAAACCCTAAATCTTGGTGTTTCCAACGAAAAAATATTAACTGGGTTTACTGACTATGCAGATAAAGTAGATCAAACATACAATATGCTGAATCTGGAAGAGAAGAGTACTGGAAATTATTTGGATCGAATGGGGATTAATCCTGAAGGTATTTACAAAGCTTACGCGCTTTATATTAAAGACAATCCTGAATTAAAATCTGACCAATGGTACGCACTTATGCGCACAAAAGAAGGTACTGAAAAATTAGCCGAAATGTTCCAGAAGATTCTGCCAAACAGTATGGTAAACAATGGGAAAAAAGAATTTATTGAAGTATTCAAATCTCTTCATGGGAAAAAATTGCTTTCTACAAATCCTGACCTTAAAGATGCTCATGCGAAAACAATTAGTATCTTTAGAATTATTCATCAGGAAATACAGAATAGGGAAAAGGTAACAGCTGCATCAAAAGCCGGAAACGAAAGTGCATTGGCAAAACTAAATGGTATGACCTTTGGTGACAGAGTTACTGAATATGGTCGTGGAATGCTTAATATGTTAGTTGGGCCTGGACAACCATTGGCAAATCGTGCAGCTGGTGCAATTATGCTTATTGCTTTCTGGAAACTCGCTAAAAAAGCTTATAAAGGAGAAGGAAAGTCAGGGCAAGCACTAAGATTACTATTTATTGGTGGCGCACTTGAGCTAACAGCTAAACATTTATACGGAGAAGGATTGCTTGATAAACTGAAATTTGCGGGACTTGCTGATTCTCTTACTGGTACATATGAATCAGTTCTTTTAGATAGGGCTAAAGAAAAATTTGAAAGAGAAAAATTCTTAGGAAAACCAATAACAAATACTGAACATGCAGCCTCATTAATGGAATTAAGGGACGTACCTTTCCATAAATTAATGGAATGGTATGAAGATACAGATGTTAATGGAAATCCATTGGAGGGTAAAAAGGCAAGACTTCCAGGAAAAATCGATATATATAACATTGTACCTGGACACGTTACAGAAAATAAAGAAAAAAGGGCACGCTTTATTGTAAAAAAGACAATTGGGAATTTCTTTGCGTATGTAGCAAACAAAGACAAAAAAGGAGGTGGAGATACAGAAAAAGGAAAGGATGCACTAAAAGAAATATATGTTAAAGCAATCAGAGACTCTAAATACGGTCTTGAACATGCAGTATTTACCAGTAGATACTTACCACCACACTTAGTACAGGAATGGAAGAAAAAACCAAGCTCAGTTACTTGGAGAGAAGTAACTCAAATTGAAATCAGACCTGCCCACGTTAAAGAAGTAACTGAAAAAGAACCTTTCCAAGCTGCAAAAGACTATCTTGTTGAAAAAGGTGCAGCAATCGGACGATGGACCAGGAGGGACGTTATAGGACCTGGAAGTGAAGCATTTAATAAGTTCATGGAAAGTGTTGAAACAGATTATGGACCACGCGGTAAGAAATTTGTTGGCGATATACTAAAAGCTGGCGGAAGAGTAAGTCGGAAGCTAGGTCGTGATGTAGAGCTATGGTACAAGGGAAACAAGTTTATTATGCGTAAAGTATGGGGTGATACTTGGGAACTTGCAGGAGAAGTAGTGAAGCTTCCTTTCAGCATACTTTACGGTGCACATCAATTGGCTGTTCCATTTGTTACTACCAAACTTCGCCAAATGAGAGAGATAATGCGCTCAGACAAACTGGATACTATTCCAAATAGTAGAGATTTGGCACCTGAAGATATAATGGCTGCAGACTTGTTTAATGGTGTAAGAAGTGAAAATCCTCCAAACCTATTAGACAGAAAAAAGAATCGAAAATTCTCTCATTTTGGTGTTTATCAGGTTCCTTTCTATAAAGCCTGGAGAAATAAAAAAGATTCAGGTGAAGCGTACCATGAGACTAAAGATGTAGAGATTGAAAATGACAATGAAGTATTTACCGGACTTGAAAACGGACCAAAGCATATTGGATTCTTTATATCAGAAACAACCCCTAAAGATGCTGGAGTTAAAGATACATACACTCCATCAAATGCTTTAAACGCTATGCAGTATAAATCCTACCAGCAAGCTGTTGAATTTTATCAAAGAAAAGGACAACCGCTAGAGGCAATAAAAAAATTCATGTACCCAATTCATACAATTGTGCAAAATGCCGATGCTGATTCCAAAGTTCCCAAAAAATTATACGTATTCTGGAGAATGCCACTTAAAGCAAGTAGTGAATATCAGCTAAAATCTCTTGGAAGATGGCCTGATTATTTGGATCCAAACAAGCACAAAGACAGACCACCTTTTATTGTGGATCCATCAAAAGGCATACTCGACAACCTAAAAGCAGTTTATGGTCATCAAAGCCCCGCACTAAGGGAAGGATTTGGTTATGTTACAGTTGCTGTTTCGCAATGGCTAAGATTAATGATGGGAATACTAAGTGGAGCAGGAACATTAACAAAAGGGGTTGCAGGCCTTGCTGTTAAAGATAAAAAGAAGCTGAAGTGGATAGATGAGCTTTCTAAACGAGATGAAAAAACTCTACAGAAAATAGATGAATGGCTTGGAAGTGGAGGTAATACTTCTTTCGCAGTATCAAATTTCTACAAAGAGCCTAATAATGCAAAAATCTACAAAAGACAACTTGAATACGCAAGAAAGAATAAAAAAGATTTGGATTTAGTAAATTTATTACCAGATAACAAAGGCAATACTCCAAAATGGAAAAATGTTACGGGACGTGTAGAAGGCAAGCCTAAAAGACCAGTAAGAGGAAGGCTAAATCCTGAAGATTACAACGGCGAAGAATAGCTATCTCACTAAAATAATTCTGATTTTTTGTGGTATAAAAGTTCATTGAAGCCAAGGCTAAGACCCTTGACACTTCATTAAAATCATGCATATAATGAAGAGATGAACGTTTTTTAGCAAAAGAAAGCCATTTACTCGACCTCTGGTCGAGCTTTTTTGAGTTACCTGCTCACAGTGAATTACTATTGACTTTTTTGCTATTTTATGGTTAAATAGTATACCTACCAGTATATCTGGTGGCAAATCCGTGTTCTTTAAAAATTAGGCGCTATAAAGATAGCAGAGAAACTTGTTGCTCATTCACTCTATAAAGTGTAATCAGCAGCAGAAACTCTGTTATCTGTTAGAAATCGTAATTCAGTAATCCAGTAACCATATCTGCTAGCACTTGTTGGTAGGTATGGTTACTGGACAAAAACAAACTCCGACAAAGGCATTTGTCGGCATGCTATCGGCGGATGTCGAAAGGAGAAAGAAATGTTATATGCACTCAAAAAGGCTCTTGCAGCACTAACCCCCAGTTGGTTACAGCCAATTATGGGACTCATCTGGAAGCTCGTGGCTTTCATCACCCTCATCCTTACCTACGTGATCAAGTTCCCGGTCTTCACATCATCCACGTGGTACTACGCAGCTGCCGCTGTGCCCTTGTGGTTACTGTGGTTCGTTGCGTTAACTCAACCCAATCGCGTAGACGAAGTAATGGAAAAGGTAACCTCAGGCTTTGAGGCTGCCGCAAACCGACTCTGGAGTTGGCTATGGCCACCATGGACTAGCATTGGCAAGATAATCGTAATCGCCCTCCTGTTCTACGGCCAAATGTGGTTCGTCCCCGCCTTCGCCCTCGCTTTCAAGACCTGGAACATTGGCAAAGCCAAAAAATGGACCATTGGTCGCTTAGTTCTGACCTTCGGTGTCTGCAACTTCCTTGCATCCGAGAAACTCATGGGGTCAAAACTCGGAGATACCGAAGTCTGGTACCACCAAGTACCCCTTGGCTGGCTACTATCCTACGGATTTGTGATTGCTTTCCTCGCCTCCTGGATGCTTATCTGGCAAACAGATGAGTACAAGCAAAACGCGAAAAAAGTATTTCGCAAGCATCGCAAAGCTCAAGGATGGTTTCTTGGGTCAATCCTCGGATTCTTCGAACTACTGCTCGAGGATTTCTTCCCCAAAAAGGTCGAGTGGAAATGCGCAAAGTGTGGCCACAAAAACCCGATTGGCGAAAAAGGGCCTGGGAAGGTTTGTGTGGAATGCGGAGCCAAAAACCCAGACGCAGACTGGCCTTGTCCGAAATGCAAGACCATCAATGAGACGGACAACAAGGCCTGCAAAGAATGTGGCACCAAAAACCCCAACCTGAACCCGGATAGCCCAGATCCAGATCCAGACGACCCACCACCCCCGCCAAAGGATAGCATCAGCTGTCCGCATTGCGGTAAACCCACCTTGCCGACCAGTCGGTACTGTGGACACTGCAAGGCGGATAAGCAAGGTGGCCCACCTGCCAACACTAAATCGGAGCCTGAGCAGCTTTCGCTCCATAACTTCGATATCTAACAGATCTCGGTGGGGCGGCTAGATTAAACCCTAGACCGCCCCACCAAAACCCCCTAAATACTACTTGACATTTTGCTAAAAATATTATAAAATTTAATACCATTTGTTCTTTTACATATCAAATCTATAACAAGGAAGGACTTGTCTCCGGTTTCCATTGGAAGCTTGGCGACAGATATTTCCTTGTTATTCGCTAACACATAGCGGTTTAGTGCCCTCTTCTGCAAAAAAGATGTAGAGGTGGACACTAAACCAAAAAAGGAGGTAGTTATGAGGCATTTAATGTCACTGGCAGTCTGCATGACTGCCATTCTCACCAGTCTTACCGCATTCGCGGAAGACACAGATGTGAAACCTGAAGAAGGCGGTGAAGCCTTCAGGATGTTCATGAGCAGGCTAGAGAACTTCAGCGCACTCGAGAATTTCTGGTTCTGGCTCATCTGGATCAGCGCAATGTGGGTTATCTACATCGCCATCCAAAAGTCTAACGACAAAAAGAAGGCGAAGGTTACACTCGCATTCTGCGGAGGCCTCTTAGTCTCCATCATCGTCTACGCTATCGGCGGCCTGACAATGCCTGTTGGCCTTGGCGCATTAGCCATAGCCCTCGTAGCAACCCTGGCAACAGGTCAACTAAAAGGGTTTAGCCTAAAAACACTATTAGGCAAAGATGACGATGAACAAGAAGAAGACTCTGACCCCGACAACCCACCAGACCCAGAGCTTCCCCCTGGGCAGCTCAAATGCCCTAAGTGCGGCAAGCTCTCTCCTGGAGAACACTGCGAATTCTGCCCGCCTGAAGACCCGCCAACAACCAAAAACACTGGCATGCCCGACTCAATATGGAACTGTGACATTTAGCGAATAACCCGCCCTGTACTGAAGCCGTGCGGCCTCTCAGTACAGGGCCGCACATTAACAATTAAATAATTAAATAACTTTACATTAATATGAGTACTCCAGAATCACCATCAGGGGACAAAAAAAACCTTTGGCAAAGGGTATTTAGCCGTACAAAAGACTCTGAACCCAAAAAACCAATTTCAGATCACCAAAAGCTCATTGATAAAATGAGAAAGGGTGCAAACGTAGCTGAAAGCAGACTGATTTATAAACAGATGCTAAAAGATGCCAAAAAAGAAGGAAAAACTGATATTGATGATGACAAAGATGATACTAAAGACAAAGAAAGAGATACAGATGATTCTGGTGATAAAACAAAGGATGTTGATGATGATTTGAAAAGCCCTGAAAAAGAAAAGGGATCAAAATACTTTTTAAATAGATTGGAAAGCAAAGACGGAAATATGGGATTTTTCTTAAAAAGAATCTCAACTTTGCATCTACTTTTAAGGCTAAAAATGAGATCCGATGACAATAACAATATGCTTGAATATTTAGGGTTCACTGATGCTATTGTAAAAAAATATTTACAAGCAATTTTTGGAAGCTGCGGCAATGCAAATCTGAAAAAGCCTGGCCATGTCCAAGGGTTGGTTGAAAAAGATGGTCCTTTAAGTATAAAACTATTTAACGATGTGTTAATGCTGAAAGGGCACGACAACGCAACTATAGATAAGCAACTTGAAATTTTTTGTGATAAGACAGGAGAAATGGAAAATTTGCTAAATCTTGAGGATATGGACAAGATCTATAAAGCAGTAATGGCAATAGCTACTACAGAAAACCCTAAAGATGGTCCAAAAGTGCAATTAACTTTTAGGCAACAGATAGAAAAGCTAGCTCCATTGGGGCTAGAACGAACTGAGCCCGCTGTTCGCCAAAGGCAATTAGCTGAAGATTTAAGAAAGATTGAAGACATTTTAAGTGGTACTGAGCCTGAAAATAACAATCCTGACCCACAACCAGATCCTACACCTACACCAGACCCAACACCAGATCCTACACCTGACCCAGACCCAGCCGAAACTCAAGATGTAGGCAGTGTAGATGAAGCTGATTTTGCAAGAAATATAGTCAGCAACGTAGAAGGGCTATTGGCCTTAGCCAAATTTAAAACTTTAGTAAGAACTATAAACAATTTAGATAGAACCGAAGCAATAAATATTGCAGTTCAAATAGATAGTTCACAGGTAGCTGGAACTACCGGTTTAGGAACTCAATTATTCAGCGTACGGGCTGATAATGCACTTGATGCAATAGTGTATTGCTTTAATGAAATTCAAGGAAATGACTATGACAAATTAGCAAATAAACTAATTGAAATTACTGAGGATCCCGATATCGCACGTCTTATATAAACCTAATAAACCTAAATAACCAACCATGTTTCACAACTCAACCACAATTTGGCACAAACCAACCGCTAACTTAAGTCCTTTTAAGGAAAAGAGAATGGCATTTGGTGTTTGGGGAACCCTAAAAGGCCTAGCAAATCAGGCTATGGTTGGTGTTCAAAAGGCAGGATACTACGGTAAAAGAGGTCTAAAATCATGGCCTGTAAAATATACAATGTACCCATTTTCAGCCGCATGGAAAAAGACTGGGCAAGCAGGTAAATGGGCTTATGATAAAGCAACATGGGGCGGTAATTATGTTAAACAAGCCGGGCTTGGTGTTGTAGACACTAGAGACAGTGTAGCAAGAGGATTATTTGACGTAGCTTACGCACCAATTGATTCTATGAAACACTCTCTTGTGTACAACACAAGAGATATAATAAAAGGTGTATTTAAAACTCCATACGAGTTAGCAAAAGGAGCAATAGGAGGAACATGGAACTTTACAAAAAAGCTTTTCAAAGCCCCGTATAACCTTGTAAGACATCCAATTAAATCCTTAGTAAAAGCTAAAGATTCTGTTAAAAAGATGGTAAGTAGTGTAAGAAGCAAGGTAGGAAAAACTATAGATAACCTACTTAGCTTTAAAATCGGAGCACTTGCTAAAAGCACCAGAGATAGCGTTGCTGGCGTTCTTAAATTTCCATTCAAGGCACTTAAAAAACCTTACGAAATCATATCTGAAACACCTAAAAAAGTGTATACAAACATTAAAAACGCCGTATGGGCTTATCCTCAAGGTGTTGGTAACTTCTTTAAAGGAATGCGTGACGGTTTTGGTCGCATACTAAATGCACATAACACAACGTCAGGTTTAATGGCCGAAAGAAAACTGCAAACTCAAAAAGATTTAGCAGCAATTGAATCATCTGCTGCTGCATAAGGCAATGAATGTTCTTTAAAATCATCAATTTTCGCAAAGAGACTTTTGTGAATATGTATCCAAGGATCAAATTTTTGAAACCGAGGGTGCTGTTCACAGGCGCCCTCTTTGCGATTTACACAACCAAGCACTCTCAATAGAGAGAAAAGGAGACAAACGATGAAGTACACAGCAATCGTAATGGTAGCCCTGGCGGCACTGTTTGTCTCGGTTACCGCCGAGGCAAGAACCCTTCCCAGCATCTGCAAAACAGCGAAAAGCGCTGCCTGTAAGGCCAAATGCCGCGCATTTTCCTTCAGCTCCGCTGTCACCGTCACCGACGTCAATACCGCTTGCGGTATCGGCGGTGCAGTCAAAACCACCAGCAACACTGACAAAGGCAAGACCAAGGGTAAAGGTAAAGGTAAAGGCAAGGCCAAAGCCAAGGCCGAAGGCCTAACCGCCGAAGAGCTTATCGCCCTCAAAGAAACCGTGGAGGAGATCAAGAAAAGCCAAGGTAAAACCTGGCTCGACAGAAATGAACTTCTCTCACTCCTGTTCGGCACCTGGTTCACGCTCATAATCCTGGGCATCTACCTAATCGGCAGACTCCGCCCACTAACAGGCATGCGCCAGGAGATGAGCAGGAAGAACAATGCTCTCGTTCTTAAGGTAGATGAGCTCGAAACAGAGATCGAAGAACTCAAGAAGAACCCGCCTGACGATCAGGACGTAGCTGCCTAGCAAAAGAGGACGCCACACACCCCAAGAGCCGCAATTCCATCCCGGAATTCTCGCGGCTCTTCCTCATGCTCAAAAAACCTGTAACTGAGGATAGCTATCCTCAGTTACGAAGTATGGTACAGCAAGCACTTACTCCGCCCTCATCTTCATACTCTGTTTCGCCCTATCTATCTTCAGCTTAGTCCTCTTGCCCTTAGCAACCTTAAGCTCCTTCTCAAGCTCTAGAATACGTGCGTTAACAAGATCCTGAGCTCTTGTATCGAGTTGTGAGCGTAGTTTAACTAAAAACTCCATATCACTAGCATATTGTGGATACTGCTTTAAAAGACGGCTAATCTGGTTCTTCTGGCCTGTAAACGTGCTATAGATATTGACCTTATTAGCGAATTCTATGGCCTTTTCATCCTTTGGCAGGGTCACTTCTTTAGTAAGCGATATATCAGGGAAAAGCGGGCGTACCGCTGCAGCAACGTACTTTATGCTATCATCAAGACCCCTGTCTGTAGCCTTCACAAGATCTGCCAATTCGCTATTTTCCCCTTGTTTGGCTAAAATGCGGCTTATTTCTGTAAGAAGCCTTCTTTCTTCATGCTGAGAAGCCAAAACATTGCCAAAAAACTCCTTTTTTTCATCATCGCTATCAAACTCGCCTGCCCGATCTACAAACTCTGTAGCAGGGCTTAAATGAGCCTCTAAAAGCTCCTGAGCAGCATCAATATCTCCTGCTTCTATATATTCCTGCACATGTGTAAGAGCTTCTAATGAGTTTTGTAAACGGACTTCAGCTTTTTCAATAGAATCTTCCGCTAAAAGCTCCTCAGTTTCATCTAAAACCTGCTTCACAATACCTATTTGCGCATCCCCGGGTAAAGCTGCAATAAGGGTTTTTTGATGAACAGTAAGAACACTATTCGATAAATCCTCATTATCCCCTTCGTCATCATCTATACTCTCTTCAGCAATTTGACGGACAATGTCTTGGTATTCAGCAAGAACGATTTTTGCTTTTTGCATTTCACCTTGTTCGATTAATACAATTGACTCGTTCAAACGGCTATTCGCCATATCGATCTGCGCTTCTTTCTGCCCCTCATCAAAACGTATTACAAGATTCAAACGCTCTTTTGCGCGTTTTACCGGATAAAGCACCTGACCAGGCAAAGTGCCTGTAGTATTACGAAGACTTATAAGCTCTCTTTCACGCAAGTCAGCAAGGTGATTTTTATCTGCCTGCAAGTTATTAACTACCCATTCTTCATTGCGGTCTTCTTCGGCTAAATCAGCAATATACGTAAATTTATCTAATTCAACAGTTTGCTGAGTGTATGCTGCTGATTTTAAATTAACTTTTTGATAGGAATTGAGCCTTCCCTTCGCAAATATGTTCCGTGATTCTCGGTTTAAAGCACGAATATCAACATTATGTTTAAAGACCCTGATTGATGTAGGTCCGACCAAATCGGTGTTCACATCAAAAGAGGCATTATTTGTAGAAATAATTGCATCAGGTGTTACCAGATTAAACATCGCATAGCCATCATCCACATTCAGAGTCTGCACCCAAGCCCTTCCCTCATGCAAAGAAGCCTCTATAACACCTTGTCTGGCATAACCTGGGCTTATATCAAGACGGCTTAAAAGGAGTAAGGAGTTTCCTGTAAGACGGAGTTGCGTATCATCAAAAAAATGAATCACTGCGGATGAGGACTCACTTAATTGCACTAAATCACCTGTAGTAAGCTCTGTTTCGTTTGTAATAACGTCCCAAATCAATTGATCAGCATGTTTAACAGTTGCCTCTCCGGATAAAACCTCAAGATAAGTATTCTCCGCAGCACTTACAGGCTGTTTACCACCTACAAAAAACAAAGTTGCAGTAACCGCTATAGCCATGACCAAAGTGGACGCTACAACGCGCTTCGCAAGAACAATCCACCCAAAAACCGGTTGTTTTGCAGCATTCACTCGTTCCATAAGACGTATTCTGGCAGCCTGCACAAAATGTCTTGATGGAATAACTGGATCGAGTTTTTTTAAAAGGCTTTTGAACCAAGTCTCATTCTCATAAATAGAAATTTTATGCATCAAACGATCTTTTGCTTCTTGGCAAAATTTCGTGCTTGGTTCTGGTTTTTGGAGCCTTTGAAGTTCTTTTTCTAATTCGTGCATTATCTGATTAAAATATAGGAATGGGGAAACTGGTCCGCCAATGGAGAATCATGTTTTGATTTTTTTTGTTTTTCCCCTGAAATGCATCATAGACACATTGTCAATATTTATAACGTAAAATTGTAAATTTTGTTTCAAAAAAGTTCACGATCTTCGCCAATTAAAGATTTTAGTTTTTCCAGAGCGCGGAATTGTATTGTTCGAACAGCGCCTTCAGATTTACCAATCGCATCTGCTATCTCCTTATTATCTAACTCATTTATATACTTGAGCGTTATGACTTCCTGATAATTGTCTGGTAGTTTTCTGATAACCTTTCGAAGTCTGATGTTGGTCAATTTGATATCAGTCTGTCTTGCAGGATTAACATTCTCACTAGGATCAGCCATACCCTCATCAATTTCATCGATTGACTTATTTTTTCGATAATGATCGACAACTAAATTATGTGCAATTTTAAATACCCACGAAGAAAATGGATGTGTACCTTTTTTGTACTTCTTTAAATTTTGCCAAACCTTAAAAAAAGTATCTTCTGTAAGATCCTCCGCAATCTCATCTTCCACACGATAATAAATATATCTATAAACCGGCTTTACCAGTTCATCATAAATCAAGGCAAACGACTCCGTATCGCCCCTCTGTGACATCTCAACCAATTTGTCTATATCCGGGTTATTTGGCACATTTCTAAATTAGGGCTTCCAATTGTACAAGTACAGAGGGAAAGTAGCAAGAGAAAGAAATGAGATCCCCGCAAAATGGGACGGGTAGGTATAGGTGGCGAGGGCTATTTTGTGGGGCGGGGCCCCAAATCGGGCGTAAGCCGAAGAAGCCTCCGTAGCAAAGCGAAGGATGATTCACAGGCTGAAGTCCCGGTTTGGGGTTATTCCCACTCAATGGTACCTGGAGGTTTATGCGTCAAATCATAAAACACATGAGTTATCTCATCATGTTTCAAGATTTCCTGAGTGATTTTATCAAGCAATTCCCATTCAATTTGCGCAAAACTAGCTGTCATAGCCTCAGTTGAAACAATTGGGCGTAAAACAATCGACTCTTTCCCTTCAACATTGCTAACTGGAATCAGAACAACTGGAAATTGCCATATATGATGTTTTTCCATCGCATCAAACATCTCGGTATTCACGATATGGTCAATTTTCTGTAAAAGTTCTACACGATCCTCAGCCATATCGCAATGTTTTAGTTTAAACTCACCATCAGCCTTCCCGCCAAGCGCTAAAATCACACGATTCACCTCTGTAAATCTATTAGTTACTGCAGTTGATGCCTGTTCTAACACATCCCAATCACGGTTTTTTGTAAACAATACTACAGGATGACGATAAGTCCGCTCATCTCCTTGTACACCAACAGAATTAACAGGTAATACATGGTTTATTACATCATCCAATCCTGTTTGGGATTTTAGATGAGTTTGAATATTATGATTAAGAATCTCAAATTCTTTCTCTTCAGTTGATTCAAACTCATCCGCACATAAAATTCGCACACCGAGACCAGGCCCGGGAAAAGGCTGGCGCCAGACCATTTCATGAGGAATTCCTAGTTTTTCTCCTAAATCACGTACTTCATCTTTATAAAGCTGAGCTAAGGGTTCAATAACTTTTCCTGCCTTGATCATCTCCTGCACTAAATCAACACGATTGTGATGGGTTTTGATTTTATCTGCATGCTTAGTGCCACCTGTTTCGATTGTATCGGGATAAATTGTACCCTGCCCCATAATCCATTCATCG
>JACKZZ010008177.1_pt1 | contig 18878 bp, 20 predicted proteins | sample 8027871 | NCBI WGS metagenome assembly JACKZZ01 (sample SAMN15724774, study PRJNA655200) | protist metagenome | isolation source: fluorescence activated cell sorting (FACS) single amplified genomes of... | place: USA: West Boothbay Harbor, Gulf of Maine | collected 2000-07-19
AATAGCAGATATTCTAGCGTTAGCTGAGAAAGGTGCTAATTACAAAGGTTATGGAGTTTTGCGTTTATTCAAATGCTTGCTTCTGCAATTCATGGAAGATATATCAGACAGAGAGTTGCAGAGATTTCTTCAAGAAAACACTTCTGGAAAATGGTTTTGCAATTTTGACCTATCTGAAAAGACTCCGGATTTCACTGTATTCTCTCGCTTACGCAAGAGGATTGGAGCTAATACTTTATCACAAATATTTGAGGCACTACGCGACCAACTTCGAGCAAAAGGAGTTATGAGTGAGGTATTTACGTTTGTTGATGCTTCTCATTTAATATCGAAAGCCAATCTATGGCAAGAACGTGACGAAGCAATAAAAAAGAAATATGAAAAGCTGAATAATAAGGTGGTGCCTAAGGTAGCGCATGACACGCAAGCAAGGATTGGTTGCAAAGGTAAGGGTAAATATTGGTACGGTTATAAGAAGCATGTGAGTGTAGACATGCAATCTGGTCTGATAAATAAGGTTGCTGTAACTCCTGCGAATCTTACAGATGGACAGGGTTTTAAGTATGTTTGTCCTGATTCTGGCGCAGTTTACGCGGACAAAGGTTACTGCGTCAAGCCGGCAATGCTAGTGGCCCAGAGTAAAAGTATACATCTTGCAGCAATAAAGAAAAATAATATGAACGGTAAAAATCGAGATCTTGATAGATGGGTAAGTGGCATTCGCAGCCCTTATGAGAGGGTGTTTTCTCAGCAAAACCGTCGTGTTCGATATGTTGGAGTTGCTAAAAATCAGTTTTCTGAGTTTATGAATGCAATATGCTTTAATCTTAAAAGGCTACTGGTTCTCATTCCACCTGGAGCAGTAGCGTAACGGGATCATTTCGTCCAAAACACAGGAAATCAGTGAAAAAATACAAAATCTTATTATTATTGGAGCCATATTACACAAAATCTTGTCTTAATTGGCGCAGCAAAGATTCTTTCAAGTTTAAAACCTAAAAATACGCATCTTGCAACGGCCCCTTTATTGCAATTGAACATTCAGACATACCCCCCTCTAAATTAATTTTTAAATCTATACCATTATTAACTTCAAAAATTGCAATGCATCTTTAAAGAAAAAGAATTGCCGTATTAAAGATTGTTAATATTAAATAAAAAATATTGACATTTAGTAAGAAAGTGTTATATCTAATAGTACCCCTCGGTGCCCATTAGCTTGTATAAACGATTGGGCACCACTTTCTTAGATTATATGTAACATAGCAGCTATTGTTAAAACACATAACGCAATCACATCTATTATTGCAAATCCGACTAGGAATCTTGCAAAAAAATCTGCTACTGGATGTTTTTCTATTACTCTTCTTGGCATGTTACCCTCCCTCTTGATGGTGTACAAGTCTCTAGCATTAAAATATCTTAATGTGTTAAGACTGCCGCAACGGTATTCCTATAAAACTCTTTACGCAACCCCTAAGTAAATAAAAAATATTGAATGTTGAATTTGCTACCATACACTTATAATGCCACTGTGTCTTAGTTCTTTAACTGCTACATTCGTCTATTTCTTAAATGTAGTAATACTATAAAGATATTTATGAAATACATATATAACGCTAGTGCTCCCATTACTGCTACTTTATCTACATCTACATTGCCGAGGGGGGACTATCAAATAAATATTTTATGTACTGATGCTTACCCTTTATATGGTAAATACTCTATATCAAACCAACATGTTGTGACCAAGGCAGAAACATCTTTGGTAGAATCAAAGAATTCCCTTGCTAGATTTAATAGAGAAACCAAGAAATATTCAAAGGCCTTTGATATGATTGAGAACTCTTTGCTTTTACTCTTTAATAAAGAATTGATATTATCAATAATTAGTTAGTAGCGCCCACGAGATTGCCCTTCTTATATTGTATTGACAAAAATTAATAAAAGTGCATTCTAATACTAGATTAAATTAATTTAAAGGTCAAAATGAATTGTAATACAAATACAACTACACTCTTGAATGCAAAAGATGATAATGGAGCAACACCTCTAATGTATGCGGCAGCATCTAATGGAGATTGCAAAGCTGTAAAGTATATTATCGCTGAATTGGATAAGTGTGGCATTAATTCAGCTACAATTAAAGATAACGCAAACTATACAGCATTAGATTATGCAAAATTATGTAATAACGAAGTAACTTACGGATGCCTTTCAGAAGAATTTAGAGCTGAAAGCGTAGCAATAGGAGAATGTCCTATGAGCGATCTTTTCTTCGATTGATTGTAATTCTTCCTTCATCTACACCAACGTTACTAACAAGGTAGCCTGAAAACCATACAATGTTTTCAGGCCACCTTGTAAACCTTTCGTAGTATATTACTTCAAGGCCCATTCCTCCACGCCTAAAGACGTGGCTCTGTCTTTGAGAGACATTATTGCTATATAAGCTTCTTTAAAAGTTATTGCATCTCAAGTAACTCGTTCTAGAGATTTTTCAGATTACTCACCATTTGCAACATATCTCGAGCAAAACTTTAAAATTAATATTTTATGTACTGATGCTTACCCTTTATATGGTAAATACTCTATATAGCTAAGTTGTTATAAAGTTGCTACAATATTTCAAATAATTCATCGATAGTACACTGTTGTTTCTGTTTAAGTTTTTTAGCGTGTGCCCACTTGTTTCCAATAGGATTAAGGTTAAGTTCATATAAAGACAGACATTCAATAATATGTTCTTTTTTGTAACAATTCTTTTTCATTTTATCACTGAAAGATTCTAGCAATTTTATAACAACTTAGCTATATCATTACTAGAAGGTCTTTTTAACAATAAACCCACAAGACATAAAGCAAACTGCTATAGAATACTTGGAGATATCTACAGTAATCAAAACAAACATGTACGAGCTAGAGAATATTATATAAAATCAGAATCAATCTATAAAGATGTTTTAAAACACATTAAAATAGACGATGTCAGCTTAACCTTTGAAAAGACTAGCTATAAACAGAGCTAAACTAAATAACTTTTCTCAAAAAAAATATTACCTGAACCTTCATAAAAAACATTTTAGTACAAATCACCCTAGGACATTTAGCATAACAAACTATCTTCATGAAAATAATTGCAAAGTACCATAGAAACAAAACAACTCCCACGTTATTATTTTTATAAACTACTCCACTCACACTGAGAAATTTAATGAAGGGTCGATCAATATTAATACAAAAAGTAGCACCGGATGTTTTGATTTGTTTGCCAACACTCTACAGTAACAAGTAAACTATGGTGCAACCGGCAGGATTCGAACCTGCGACCCCAAGATTAGGAATCTTGTGCTCTATCCAACTGAGCTACGGCTGCATTTCTTTAGTAAATGCCTTATCACAGCCACTGTTTTATCGTGTATAGGCGTCAAAATTATTAGATTAGCGTAAAAGAAAGAAATAGCCATTGTCCCTATGATATCACTAGCCCAATGCGCCCCACTAACAACACGAGGGATTACAAAAAACAGAGCAAAAAACCATGTTGATACCCTTAAAGCTTTTGGATAAAAATACTGAGAATAAAAAGCAATAAAGAATAAAACTAAAGCATGATCACCAGGAAATGATGAACCTGAACCATCTTTTATGGTCCTATCATTTAGCAGCTTTGATAAAAGATTATAATCTTCAATCACATTAGAAGGCGACAACCTATTTACTTCAAAAAACTTTACAACAAAAAACTTAATAATAGTAACAAACTCCAAATAGAAAATCATTGAAAGAACCAAAGATGAGGCTAGCCATTTATCCTTAGAGCGACAAATAAAAGTTATTGCTATAATTATCATTATTAAAATACTGATATATCTCTCGACTGTTTTATTCATTGCCCCCCAGAACATAGTCCAAAGGTTTTTTTCAGCGAGAGTAGGATTTATCCAAAGCGATATCTGCCTATCAACCTTAAGCACAAGATCATTGAATGGTTGAAAAAATATCCCCGCAAAGCAAATGCATAACATAACAAAACTAAAAAAAAGTAAAGGTTTATTTTTTATCATCATAGCTAATTATCTAATATCATCTGTTCTAACTTCGTAATTTCATCGCGCAGCTTAGCTGATTTTTCAAACTCCAAGTCATTTGCATAGCTTAACATTTTTTGACGAAAATTGTTTATTTTATTATGAATATCATCATAATTTGTAAACTCATCTTTATTTTCGTTAAGCTCAACTAACTTACTATCACCTTCATATGGCGATTCAAGAATCTGATTTAATGAACTTTTTACACTCCTTGGAGTAATACCATGTTTTTTATTATACTCAAGCTGAATATTACGTCTTCTGTCTGTTTCAGACATTGCCTTTTTTATAGAATTAGTTTGCTTGTCTGCATATAATATCACCCTGCCATCAACATTCCTAGCAGCTCTACCAATAGTCTGAATCAAAGAAGTTTCAGACCTTAAGAAACCTTCTTTATCAGCATCAAAAATAACCACTAATCCACATTCAGGGATATCCAACCCCTCTCTTAATAAGTTAACACCAACTATGATATCAATCTCACCTAATCGCAAATCACGAATAATAGATACTCTGTCTAAAGTATTCACTTCAGAGTGTAAATAAGAAACCTTGATATCAAGATCCTGAAGATAATCAGTCAGCCTTTCCGCCATTTTCTTAGTCAAAGTAGTAGCTAACACACGATAGCCTTTTGCAATTGTTTCACGTGCTTCATGAATAAAATCATCTATCTGAGTCTCAATCGGCCTAATATCACAAAGCGGATCAATTAGACCTGTTGGTCTAATAATCTGCTCCATATATTCACCTCCAGTTTTTTCAAGCTCATACCTGCCAGGCGTAGCAGAGACAAAAATTGTTTGCGGACGCATTTGTTCCCACTCTTCAAACTTTAAAGGTCTATTATCTAATGCAGATGGCAAACGGAAACCATATTCCACTAAATTATTTTTTCTGGCCCTATCACCATTATACATACCACCAATTTGCGGTACAGTTACATGACTTTCATCTATTAGCAGCAAAGAATCTTTTGGCATATATTCAAATAATGTCGGAGGTGGGTCTCCCGCTTGTCTACCAGACAAATATCGGGAATAATTTTCAATCCCTTTACAGCTACCCATTTCAACCATCATCTCAATGTCATACTCTGTTTTCTGTTTTAGTCTATGAGCGTCAACAACTCTACCTACAGACTCAAAATAACTAACCCTATCTACCAGCTCTTTTTGTATTTCTTTTACCGCTCTATCAATAGTATGCCTAGGAGTAATATAGTGACTGTTAGCATAAATCTTAACCGAATCCAGCTTAGAAATAGCCTTATTAGTTACCATGTCAAACTCCTGTATCTGATCTATTTCATCACCAAATAGCTCAACTCTCCAACCTCTATCAATATAATGCGAAGGATAGATATCTATAATATCTCCTCGCACTCTAAAGTGACCTCTATGAAAATCAATGTCATTACGCTCATACTGTATCTTGACTAACTCTTTAATGACATCAGCTCTTTTGATGATCATCCCTTTTTTTAGCTCAAGTGTCATAGCAGAATATGATTCTGGAGAACCAAGTCCATAAATACATGAAACAGACGCGACTATTATAACATCACGCCTTTCAAACAAAGATCTAGTCGTAGAGTGCCTCATTAAATCAATATGCTCATTAATTGATGAGTCTTTTTCAATATAAAGATCCTTTCTAGGAATATAGGCTTCCGGCTGGTAATAATCATAGTATGACACAAAATACTCAACAGCGTTATGTGGAAAGAAATTCTTCATCTCACCATATATCTGTGCTGCCAGAGTTTTATTGTGAGCCATAATCAAGGTAGGTTTATTATGTTTTGCAATGACATGAGCCATTGAAAAAGTTTTCCCAGAACCCGTGACACCAAGTAAAACTTGGTCTCTTTTTTTAGCATCCAGTCCCTTCAACAAACCCTTGATTGCCTTAGGCTGATCACCGGATGCTTTGTACTCAGAACATAATTTAAACACTTGACTTACTTATTATATAGTGGCACATTTATAATAAACTAATTAAGTAAATAGTATGTCTAAAATTATAATTTATACAACCGATATTTGCCCCTACTGCGTAAGAGCAAAAGACCTACTAAAAAGTAAAGGGCTAGAATATAAAGAAATCAATGTAACAAATGACCATAAAGCAAGAGAACAACTGATACACAAAGCAAATGGTCAAAGAACCGTTCCGCAAATTTTTATTGGTGATAAGCACATTGGTGGATGCGATGATTTAATTGAAATCAACAACTCCGGCAAACTAGATAAAATGGTAAAATAATGAAAAAAATACTTTCCTTTATTACTCTAACAATCATTTTATGCTTTGTATTATGTGAAATTAGTAGCGCTACCACAAAAACTTTAAAAGTTGGAGTAACGGCAGATTATCCACCCTTTGAGTTTACTAAAAAAGGTCAACTCCAAGGTTTTAGCATCGACTTTGCTAAAAAGCTTGGTGAAGCTATGGGACAAAAAGTAGAGTTTAAAGACATGTCATTTAGCTCATTAATTGCTGCACTCCAAAGTAGAAAAATTGACATGGTTATTTCTAGTATCAACGTAACTGAAGAAAGAAAGAAAAATGTAGATTTTTCAATTCCCTACTATTCAAGTTTATTTAGCATGCTGTCCTTAAAATCTTCTAACCTTATATCAGTAGAAGAACTTGAAAACAAAGTAGTCGGCGTACAGCTAGGAAGTACAATGGAAGAATTTGCAAAAAACTTATCCAAACAAATATCTTTTAAAATTCTTGCACTTGATTCTAACCTAATGCTTATTCAAGAGCTAAACAAGAAAATTATAGATACGGTAATCGTAGAGGAAGTACAAGGCAGGGAATATGCTCAACACCATAAAAACATCGCAAGCTTTGTAATACCTGAAAAACATTACCAAGACTCTGAGTATGCTATAGCACTTAGAAAAGGCTCACCTTCTCTAGAAATAGTAAATAAAACAATCGAAGAATTTAAAAACAACGGAACACTGGATGCAATCAAACAAAAATGGGTAAAATAGATATCTATTTTTTTTGATCTAGTGACTTTGTAATTTTATCAAGCGTAGCATTTACAAAATTAATTTCTTTACTTGCAAAAAAGCTTCTTGCAATACTAACATATTCATCAACCAATACTTTACGCGCCGTTTCTAAATACACAAACTCTGCTATAGCTGCTCTTAGAATAGATTTAATTAAGATATGAACCCTCTGCCAAGAATCCTTGTTCACAAGACTATCAACTATAGTCTGATCAATAACATCTATATTTTCGCTTAGAGATTTTAAAATAGACTTAACAAAAACACGCTTTGTTTTGTTCTTTATTACCTCTGTCAATTCAAAATCCTCTACATTTTCAGCATCGTAAAATTTTCTAATATCTAAAGTATGTTTATCTATAGATTCATCAGTAAGATGCTTAATTTCTTCACTAGACAAATTTAGAATATACAAAATTTGTACAACTACAATTCTACTATAACTTTTACCAGGTAATGTGACCATTTTCCGTTTAGAAAGCATTATTTAACACTCACAGTATAAATACAGTTGTATTTCCCCAAAACATGTTTAATACTAGTGGATATGAACACTTTAAAGAAAAATAATAATAAAACAACCATTTAAACAAATAACATATGTTTAATAAAATTCTTTTTGCTATCTTAATGACTATTTGCTGCTTATGCTCCCAAGTTTTTGCAAGCGAGACAAAGGAAAAACCGCATCAAGAAAACAATACACAAAAAAAGCTACTAGTCACTGATAAACAACTAGAAGAAATTATAGACAAACTCTCTGCCACAGAAAGAAATGCCATAATGAAAATACAAAAAGAAATTGCTGAATGGCCTAAATCAGTTTTTGAAGAAATAAGCAATTACAGAGAATTTGTAATGACTGCAAGAAAAATTGCTACAGACAAATATCATAATATGAGCCCTGAAGCACGCACTGCACTGCAAAAAGAAAAAGAATTGAAAGCACAATTAACACCAGCAACAATACAGTTTTTAGAAACCATACAGCTACGTTCTGTTCAAAAAACTAACTAACACCTGTACTACCATAATACTAAGCTATGGCAAACAAAGTAATCTTAATGAATGATTCTACAGATTGGTATCATTTTGGCTGCACTGCTACAAGCTTATCACTCAAATCTGAACTTAGCAAAAGAGGAGTTTTTATTACCTCAGTGCCAATCACGGAAACTTACAAACTAAATGGCGCCCCAAAAACAGTAGACTTATTTAATAACCTCGATATCTACAAAATATTTTGCAATGCAAATAAAAAGATAATTACAGAAATTACCCAACATGACACTCTTATAATCAATGGAGAAGGGACTTTACACGGGATAAATCAAGCCCCCCTTAATTTACTATATATAGCCTATATTACAAAAAAATTCCTAAACAAAAGAGTGGAAATTATTAATCACTCAGTCTACCCCCAAGATAATCTAATATTAGATAATACAGCCATTACAAATATATACACACTAGTCTATAGCAGCATTGATTATATTGCGATTAGAGAACCGGCAAGCTTTAGGCTAATGCAAAAATTAAAAATACAAGCAGTACAAAGTTTTGATTGCCTGCCCTTATACATCATAAACCAATATATTCGACATAATAAAAAAGAAAACAAAAAACTACTTGTGGCTGGCTCCGCTGCCTGGATTGCCCCTGACATTACTTCAAAGGGAGATATTCAACACTACTCTCCAGGATTAGTAGAATTTGCAAAATACTTAGATCACATGTACGCACAGGGCTATAGTATAAACTTCTTATATGGAGCATCAAAATATCCAGCCCAGGATGATAAATTAGTCATCGACACTATAAAGTCAAATCTAAAAAACAAATTAAAAATTATCGAAGTAAACACTACACATGAATGGCTATCACATATAGAAAGCGCTTCAATACTAGTATCAGGCAGATTTCACCATACAATTGCAGCAGCATGTCTGAATACAAACTTCATTATGCTAAATAGCAATACACCAAAGATTGAAGGTTTAAAAGAGATGCTTCACTGCAGAGATATTATCCAATATCAAGATCCCCAAATACGCACAAAACTCCTTGAGCAAACCAATAGCATAGCCAAAAGCAACAAAAATATTCCTAAATCAGATTACCTATGCAAAATGGCATCACATAACTTTCCTCAAGACAGCTAACATAAAAACCACTGTGTTTTTTATGTGTAAGCCTAGAATTTGTATTAAAATCTGAATTATTAATACATAAAACAGAATGAAAGAAGATCCAGCAACAGAGAGGCATCTTATTGATGCTGAAAATCCACCGCCGACCGCAGAAGAACTGCATGAAGAAGCGGAAACCACACAAGCTTTAGAAGAAGCAGGCATCACAAGAGTACCCTGGAAGCTCGTTGGTGGTTCTAGCAGAGATCATATAGACTTCATGTCTACAGTTTCACAGTTTGCTTATCATTGGGATCACAAAGCTGACTTCAACAACTATTTAAGAGAAGAAGGAAATCGTACCGAAGAAGAAATAAAAGCAGATGGATATAATATTCAATATATTCATAACAAAGACTCTGATATGCAATGCGTTGTTATAACCAAAGGTGATAGCATACATATTGGCTTTCGAGGAACTCTTACAGCAAAACATCTAATAAAAGATTTAAATGCTACTCTAGTAACAGCAGGATTCTTAGAAGAAGGAAGAATGCATGGTGGTTTTTACCATGGCTTTAGAAGCCTAATGCCAGGATTAAGCGAAGTACTAGATCAACATGCAAAGTCCCAAGGGAAAAAACTTAATGATTATAACTTTGGTATTACAGGACATAGTATGGGAGGGGCATTAGCAAAAATTGCAGCCATGTATATGAATAAAGAATGGCAAATAAATCCAAATAAAGTAAGAGTAGCAACATTTGGCGATCCACGAGTGTTTGATATAAAAGCTGCTAACGCTTACGACAAAGTATTAGGTAACAACACAGTACGAATTAGTGAATATGGACAGGATGCAGTATCGCACGTGCCATCAGGCAGTATGGGTTTTAAGCATGTCGGAGCACATATTAAAGTAAAAACACCCGAAAGATATACATCTCATAGTATGAACGGTTATCAGAAAGCAATAGCAGATATACCAGAGAAAGAATTCATCGACGGAAAAAAAGTAACTCGATTATATCGCATTTCTCAAACAGTCCGCCTAATTTTAGATTATATACCGGAAAAGGTTAGATATGCTGTTAAGCATATAAAAGAAAGCATGGGAATACAACACTGGCATGAAACCGTAAAAAAGCCAGATTCACTACAAAAACCTATAACCACCCCAATAAAAACAACTGGCAGCAGCACTCCACAAAGATAAAGCACAATTCGCTTACTCATATGCTTGTATTACTATCTTATATATATACTTAACCAACTCACTAGACACAAAAAAAGGGAGCCGAAGCTCCCTTTTAAAAACTTAAATTAAGTATCGATTAGAACTTAACTTTTGTACCAAGAATAAATGCAGTACCTTTGTTCTTAAGTGCTGGATTTGATTCAGTTACAACACCAAGTCCATTTTGAGTTCTGTGTTGCTTCATGTCAAAACTTGTAATTTCAGCATAAGGCATTAAACCTGGAGCCATTTTATAGTCTGCACCAAGAGAATACATTTTTGCTTTGTTTTTGTTTTTCTCAGATATCATACCTGTTAAACTAACAGTGAACTTGTCCATAGCAAGACCTAAACCACCTGTATAGGCATGACCTTTTTTAGTACCAAGACCTGTGTTAGCTGATTTCAACAAACCTGTTTTGTCATAATCTGTGTAAGATAGAGCTAAAGATACCATATCTTGGAATGTATACATAGCACCCACACTCATGATCTTTGTATCTTCAGTTTTAACTTGAGCACCGGAAACATTTAGATGCTTAGGATCGCCAAATACACCTGTTAAAGATGCTTTTAAAGCATGATCTTTTTGCATTTTTCCTTCCCAGCTCACACCAGCAGAAAATGCATCTTCTAATCCACGATTAGCTACACCTGTTGATGGAAGTGTAGCAGCGCTTCCTTTGTTTGTAACATCAGGAGCATAAGATAAACCAGCTTGGAAACCATTATATTTAGGAGTAAAATATGTTAACTTTCTTGCTTTTTCTGTATTTCTTCCAATAGTTAAACCAGTAGAATCCATTGATATTTGTGGAGACAAAATAAATACTGTAGGATCTGCCATGCCAGTTCTAACGCCTGTTGACGCACCAGCAGGATCTCTTAGAACGTTATCGAGCACTACATATTTCCACCAGTCACCTGCAACACCACCTGTAGCAGATGCATTACTTGTTCCCATTACTGACATTGCATTAGCAGCATCAGCACTACTACCAGCTTCTAATCTACCCATGTCTTTATGTTCCATGAACATAAATGAAGTATTGTTGTGCTTATTGTCAAGGTTACGATTTGATGCTGTTGTTGTTTCAATACCAATATGAGCACCATATGTCATGCCTTGAGCAGTAGTATTTCTAGCATCTAAATATAGATCTGCTGTTGTATCAAAACCTACAGACTTATTATTTGATGTAATACCTCTTTTATTTGTAGCCCCAGTGTTAGAATCCTGAGTGTATTCTGATTTTTGAGATCTAAAACCAGCTTGGAAATCAAATTCACCACCTAGCTTGATATCAAAGTCTTTAGCCATTGGAGTGTAACCATCAGCAAAAGCTGCTGTTGCACTAACTAAGGCTGTTGTTAAAAGTAATTTTTTCATCATATTACTATACCCTGTTAAAATTAAAGCATTAATAGATACACCTTTTGCATATCTTACGCCTCTTATTATACAGAGTTAAAACTCGAATAATCAAGAATCTTAAAGTAGATGAGAATGCTATTTGCCTTTTTAGCTAAATTTTGTGTTGATATTACAACTACACACCCAGAAAACCACTAAAAACCAACATTTCTGCGTTGTGACAAAAAAGACATCACAGGGGTTTTTATACCTAGCTCCCAAGAAAAAAGAGCTCAGACTCTTTTACGGCATCCTTATCACCCACATGCAAGAATGAAGCCTTATCAAAGACTGCACCATACATATTCTTATAACCCAGACTTTTACTATAAACATCCATTAACCTTATTTTCTTTACCTCAAGATGAATAAAGTTATTATATGAAGCAATATGAGCTCCTGCAAAGACATACTCTTTATTAGAAATACTCGTATCAGCTATAATTTGATTCTGAGTGCCAAGATTAAAATCTCCATCATGACGATAGCCTATAACATGATTCTTCTGAAACAACAAAAATAAAGCAACCATATTACTAGACCAATTACTATTAAGATAACTAAAGACATTATCCCCAACCCACAGAGCGTCACCATTAACTACAAAGAAAGGCTTTTTATCGAGATAAGGAAGCATGTTAATTATCCCACCACCTGTTTCTAACAACTCCGTTTCTCTAACCAATTTTATTTCAACATCTTTTGACTTATCATATGCTCGAATATATCTCTCTAATTTGTCTGCTTGATAAAAAGTATTTATAACAATCTTACATATTCCATACTCAACAAGCTGATCCATAATCCTGTAAATTAAAGAACGACCTACCACCTTGATCATGGGCTTAGCCTGGTCTTTTGTTAAATCAAGCATTCTTGTGCCCTTACCAGCCGCTAAAATCACTGCCTGCTTTATCATAAACCACCCAACCTTTTTGTTAAAACAGCTTTATCTAACAACCCCGCTTTCACAAACCATGCCATCATTAAAGACAATGCAGGATGCTTTAAGTCATTATAAAGATAAGCCAGAACCCTAGGTAAAAAAGCTAAGTATCTTACATCTTTATCTTGAACAAATTTTCTAGCAAAAATTCCTAGAATCTTACTATTACGCTGTGCACCAAAAATATTGTAGTCAACAACAAAGCTAACCTTGTCTAACTTTGCACCTTCTATGTACAAATCTATCATCTCACTCGCTACTTCTGCACTTACATCCCGCCTTGCATCTTCTAATAAAGACACCATATCATAAGCCACTGAACCTATAACTGCATCTTGGAAGTCGAGGAGGCCAACTTTTTTTACCCCCCCCCTCTCTTGAAGCCAAATTAAATTATCAGCATGGTAATCCCTCAAAACTAAACATTTTTTTTGTAACTTGATCTTAGAAAAAACATCTAACCAAAGATCAATATATTCCCTTCTGAGCGCTTTTGAAATTTCTTTGCCCATAATAAGAGGATAATACCAATCAATCAGTAACAACGCCTCGTCAAGCAACAAATCATTACTATATAAATCAAATTTTATTTCCATATGACGCTTGTGAAGATCTATCAATAACTCAACAGCATGCTTATATAACTCAGCCTCGTGTGTTTGATCACGCTCAAGCAAATAGGTGTAACTAACCTCTCCTAAATCTTCTAACAGCGCCAAGTGGTTTTCAGAATCAATAGCAAGAACCTTAGGAGCGGAGTAAAACCCCGACAAAACATTTCCAACCTTTAAAAAACTACGCATGCTTTGTGGATCTAAAGAAGAGTCCATTAAAATATAACTTTTCTTGCCATCAAAAACCCTACAATAAGACCTGAGCGATGCATCACCCTCCATAGTAACGATTCTACAAGAACCCAAGCTACCATTTACAAATTTCTTTACCCTATCTTGAATCATTTAACCCTTTTATAAATGAGTTAACTTCTCCCGCTTTATCAGAAAATTTCCCTAACAAAGTTAGACTTGCCTCCCTAACATTTGACTCCCCCTTACTCTGCAAAGAAACTACAACACCATCATTAGAAATACTGCCTTCTATAAGCTCAGGCCACTCAATGATAGCAATAGCATTACTTAACGCATCATCAATACCCAATTCATGAAGCTCTTCTCTATGTGTTACCCTGTATAAATCATAGTGCCAAATTTCACACTGACTACCCTCATAAACATTAACCAAGCTAAATGTAGGACTAGAAACATGAGCATTATCAACAAGACTATCAACAAAAAAACGAGCAAAAGTTGTTTTCCCACTACCAAGATTTCCTTTTAGCAAAACCACATCGCCCACCTTTACAATAGAAGCAATATACTGCGCTAAACTTTCAGTATCTTGAAGACATCGAAGATCCACTTGAAAAGACATGCCTAATTAACCATTTGTTCTATAGTATTTTTACCAATTTTATGATCAGATAGCAATTCTTTGTTATTCAAAGGTATGATAGCACGCAAAATATTTGAGTCATTCTTTTTAGAAACAAAGCTTACACGCCCCCCATGCATCTCTATAATACTCTTAACCAAGGACATACCCAGATTATCTTTGTTGTTTGCTACGTCAGCGTTACTTACGCCATAAAATTTATTAAAAATCTGTCTCTGGTCATCCTCAGGCACATAACTTCCATTATCTTTTATAACCAACACCAAATATTTCTGTATACATCTCACAAAAAAGCTTAGTTCTCCTCCTGATTTAACACGCCCCACGGCATTATTAAGCATCTTAAATATAACCTGCTTAATCCTTTTTACATCGCCAATTCCTAAGAATGTTTTATGAGAATAAAATACATCCATCTTGATATTATGCTGCTTCATCCTCTGATTCACTAACTCAACCATCATCTCTATAGGACGTCTAAAGTCAACATTGTCAACATCCAAAGCCATATAACCAGCCTCTATCGAAGCAATATCCAAGATATCATTAATAAGACTCATCAGATATTTCGAAGAGTTATTAATAGCAGATACATATTCATGTTGCTTCTTGTTTAACTTACCAAAGTGACTACCCTCTAAAATACCAGAAAAACCTATAATCGATGTAAGAGGAGAACGTAATTCATAAGACATATTAGCCAAAAACTCTGTTTTTAGAGTATCAGCCTCCTGCAATGCTTTGTTTTTTTCAACTAACATCTGCTCAACCATGATAGTATCTGTAATATCCCTATAACACACTAAGGTTGCACCATCTGGCAACGGCACAAACAGAACATCAATCACAGAATCATCATTTTTCTTTACACTAAGATTCTTTGTTTCACGCGCATTAATACATGCAAGAAATTCATCCTTAAATAAAACACTACTCTCTGCATCATTAACATCAACAACAATCTTATCTACCAACGCAACCAAATGTGGCTTTGAACCCAATACATCCCTTGACACATTCCAGATCTTAGAAAATTGCTCATTACTAACTTGCAACCTGCCATCTTCACTAAATACTGTAATGCCTTCATTTAAATGATCAATGGTACTTTTTTGCACAGCAGTTAGAGTATTATATGAACGCTCTAAAGCCAGCCTATCTGTCATATCTTCATACGAAAACAACAACCCACCTAAAGCATGAGGAATAACTATAGCACGCAGAGATCTGCCATCTGGCAAATACCAAAAGTCGTTATGAGTGAGTGTAAGATCTATAAATAAATTTAATTGCTCACGCTTAAATTGCTGAAAATCAACTTGCTCAGGTAATTTCCGCTCAGAACGCAACTTATCAAAAAACTGAGAATATGAAGGCTGTGTTAGCAACCACCTCTCCTCTAGCCCCCACATTTTTACAAATGCATAATTAAAGAATTTTAAATTCATATCAGGACCATAAATCGCTACTGCACTAGCAGTACTCTCTAATAGATCAGACTGCGCAGCCATATGTCTTTGTAACTCAGACCTAATCTGATCTTTATCTTCACAGTTATAACCAACCCCAAGCAGCAAGTCCATTCCCGTAATAGGGATTTCATGAAAATTATACAATTGCCTCTGCCCATTTATAACTACATATATTTCTGACATTTGCATTATCCCAGAAGACTGAGCTTTCTTTGCTAGCTCTTCCTCCTTGCAAGAAATACTAACACTGTCAATGCATCCTTGGTCGTGAGGTATAAAATAATTAAAATGCGTATTAAAATAACGCAATTTCAAACGACTATCTCTAACCCACACAGGAAAAGGTAATGTATTTAATACATTGTTTTTAAATAACAAATCTGCCTTTAAAGCTTCATTCTCATGCTTCAACCCCTTAACCAACTCAACATTGCCACTCACATCATGAAAAAATATGACTATCTTTGTAAGATTTTTATTATCTGGATCAGTTATGTGACTATAACTACAAATAAAATATTGCTTAACATCCTTATCTTTATTGTAAAATGTTATAGGCTTGCAATATTCGGCCCCCTCCTTCTCAATACCGTGACTATGAGCATCTTTAACACTAGAAAATACACCAGCAAGTACTGCCCTCGAATCCTCATCAAACAACTTATAAAAGTCAGCTAGCCCCGAAATTTTACTTTGACCCAAAGCCCCACACAACTTTTTTGAGAAAAACTCCTCTCCATTGCGCAAATTCTTACAGTAAAAATTCATATGAGATAAAGCAGAAAAAGGTAAAACCTCTCCTCTGCGCGCAACTTTTACTAAAAGCCACCCACCTGCAACAAGAACAAAAACTAGAACAAATATCAATAACAATTCTATTGATAAGGTACCAGATAAAAACATTCCTCATCCCCCCTCTGCGTTCGTCTACTCATATAAAATACTAAAGTTAACACACAATAACAAAATCTTTTTAACACACACATACAATTTTCTTGATATAAAAACTTTTTTATATAGTGTCACGTTGAAATCTTAAGAAAAAAAAGAGAATATTTCTTAATAAAAATCAAAAAATCATTTTTATAAAAAATGGAATGGAACGACTCAGGAATTATCGTCAGCAACTCTGCATTCAATGACAAATCTATAATCATAGGATGCCTTACAGAAACACAAGGCCTACGTTATGGCTTAGTTAACAAAAGTAAAAACAATAATAATATTACTATAGGAAACACCGTAGAAATCACCTGGAGAGGAAGATTAGAAAATCATCTGGGCAAATTCACAATTAAATCATACAAGCCCATTTACCAGCATATTTACCACGATTATACTAAATTAAATGCTGTGCTTAATGTCTGCTCTCTTATAGCAATATCAATCCTTGAAAAAGAAAAACAAGAACGACTACATATAAAACTTCACAATTTTCTAGCACTTATAGCAGACAAAAACCCGCTATGGATAAATGACTTAATAAAATTAGAACTATACATATTAAGAGTGTCCGGCTTTGGCCTTGAGCTCAATAAATGCACTGTTACAGAAACAACACACAATCTGCAATATATTTCACCAAAAACTGGCAAAGCTGTTTCTTCAGACGCAGGAAAGCCATATGCAAAAAAACTATTTCCGCTACTAGATATCTTTATAAAGCACAAACAAGCAGTGGACCTCACTGAATCTGTACAAGCACTAAATATTTTAACACATTTTTTTGAAAAACACGTTTTACCCCTTAAAAATTCGACAATGCCACAATACAGAAATGAGCTTGTAGAAACATTGAAAAGACAACAAATTCATATAGAATAAAAAAACTTAACAAAAGAATAAACTTAGAATGAACATCATCTGCCCAAAATGTAGCACTGTATACAAATTAGACTACAATAAGTTACTGCCAAATGGCAAAACAGTAAAATGTATCAAATGCCACAATATCTGGTTCGAAAAATACACACACAACTTACAGAAGGACGATTTGTATCGTTACCCCTTGCCAGTAGTAATAAAACAAGAAAATACACAACCAATTCCGACAAAATTTTTAGCTATAGCAGCCACCACTATAATGATCATGTTCTCCTTCGTGTTCTTCCAAGATTTCTTATTTGATAAAGTACCAGCAACATCAAATGTATATGATAAAATTGGACTCCCAATAACCAGCAATATAATGCTGGACAACTTTGAAATCAGCAAAAAAGAAGCAAGCGTCATAGACATCAACGGTTTTATAATCAACAAATCAACACAACAAAGACGAATACCAGCACTAAAAATCACACTAATTGACAAAAGCGGCAAACCAATTAAAAAAATCATTACAAAAACACCATCACTATACTTTGATAGCAATCATAAACATCCGTTTTTTTATAAAATAATAAATGCACCAGAATCTACACATGTAGTTTCAATCAAAATCGCTGACAAATTTGATGTTATGGGAATTACAACGTAATGATTCAGCACCAAAAAATGTATTACTCAAATTTTTCACCAAAACAACTTTTTAACCTAGTCATGGATATAGAAAAATACCCGGAGTTTATTCCATGGTGTACTAAAGCTGAAATCCTAGACAAACCAGAAAACAACATAATAAATGCTGAACTAAATGCCACTTTTGCTGGAGTCTCTGAAAAATACTCTTCACGCGTAGAATCAACTCCACCAAAAACACAAAACGACAATGCTGAAATCAACACTTACATCATCAGCGGCCCCTTTAAACATCTTCACAGCAAATGGAACTTTCAATATGACAAGAAACCAAACAAAACACGAGTTGATTTCTACATTGAATTTGAATTCTCATCAAAGGTGATCCAAATGATGATTGGAAAAATATTTGAAAATGCCAGCATGAAAATGCTTACTGCATTCGAAAAAAGAGCAAAAGAGATTTATTAGTTAATTAAAGACTCATCAAAACGCACCACCCAAATTTCTGTTTTTCTTTGATCTGGAGTTTTTGTTGTAAGACGAAACCGTTGACCATCTTTTGATGATGGCAGCTCTTGATAATCATCATAACCAAAGTCATTATCATTAGTAACTGCAATAGTTCTACTATCAATT
>JACKZZ010006202.1_pt1 | contig 18871 bp, 24 predicted proteins | sample 8027871 | NCBI WGS metagenome assembly JACKZZ01 (sample SAMN15724774, study PRJNA655200) | protist metagenome | isolation source: fluorescence activated cell sorting (FACS) single amplified genomes of... | place: USA: West Boothbay Harbor, Gulf of Maine | collected 2000-07-19
TGTTGTCGTGAACAAAGATAATGCAGATACTGACATGACACAGGATAAGATAAAAGCCGAAGAACAAAATCAGAAGCAACTCCTCAAAAAGCTCAAGAAACTGAACGATGAAGATCGGCAGCGTTTGAAGCAAATCCGCGAGTGCTTCGTGATGCCGGGGAAAGCGCAACATCGATACGACAGAAGGTACGGTACCACAGAGGCTAAGCAGGACAAGCATATGAAATCGGAACAAATCGATCTGAAATTGAGCGTGTCTGATCAGCTGGCGCTGGCTACGGAGCTAGCAGAGATTCGAAATGAAGAAATTGGGAAAGCGAGGGGACAAATGCTCGTTCCGGCGTACGATACATTGGTGAGCGTAGGGATTAAAGTCATGGTGTTGCTTTTGCCAACGTTCGCGCAAGCGGCGTTCGATATCTTCGATTGCATGCATCATCCGGTATATTTGTGATTCGTTTTTTTTCAAACAGCATCTGTGTCTTTCTCAGTCGGTCCTAAATTGTATGAATAAGTTAAAACCAGGCACAAAGAACTACTAATTGGCGCTGTAAAAAAATCAACTTTCATACCCAAAGTGCACCACAAGTACAGTGATCAAACACGTAGAGAACGATTCCCTAGACGATCTCCCCAAATTCCTCGCAACAGGTCTCAGCTGGCAAGGGGCTTTATCTGAACATCTCTCCTGGATACCATTCTCGTAGTACCGGTACGATCTTTGACGCTGATTTCCTGCTCGAGGAATTTCGGGTGGCTAACGCTCTGGAGGAATTCCGAGGAAAACTCGGTAGTCAAAAAACGCATCGACGATATCGAGACGTATTCTGTGAGTCGAGCGATTACGAGGCCTGGTTCGGTTTTGGGATCCTATTCGTGATCTTGAACGTGGTATTGCCATTGGCAATCGTGGGGGGAACGTGCTACTACACGATTAAGCAGGTAATTATTTGTTTGATAGTCAGGTGTTGATTTGATTTGACTGAATCTGATCATGAACAAAGATACTCTGACACTGGTTGCCTGCCTTAGCTACAGGCATTTGTTCTCGAGATCGACAGAGAAGAACAACTGTCATTCTTAAAAAGCCATTCCCCCCAAATCCAAATTTATCGCACAGGTCTGGAGTTCCGACGGCGTGCTTTCTGCACGGCAGAAAGCGATGTTTGCATCTGTCTGGGGACGTTTCCGGCGGTCTTGTACGGAGTTCGCGTTCTTCTTCTCCGTGAAGAACGCCGTTTTTCCCGTCGCCGCTGTTGTCACGCTCGGCGCAGATTCCTTTCTAGTGCGAGAGTTCCAATTCTCGGATGGTTTCTTCCAAGCGATGTTGGGAAGTATATAAATTGCAATTTTAGTCTTTCTATGGAGCGTACACGTGGCCAGAGATCACGAACATTTGGTTTGGAATATTTTCCACTCTCTATCGATCAATATCCCCAAGCAAAACAAGAATCCTCCCGCTACATTGAATATCTCAACATCAAACTCAGGTTTCTTCCTCCTTATCTATACCGTTCTCGTCCATCTTTGGCAACCCTACCCCTCTCGATTTTCTAATCGCATGGAGCTTATCCTCTGTTGGTCGCAGATCTCGATCCTTATCATCATGGGCTTCAGCTTCTCTGTGGATACCGACATCTCATTATTACCCGAAGGCTTCCGCACGGAGCGTGGCGCGATCTTGGCGGTGGCGCAGTTCTTCACATTATTTGTCCCAGTGCTGTATGTGGCGTATGAGCTATTTTCTGAGATCAGGGAAAGAGTGCGGATGCGGAAATTACGGGATGTGGAAGATGAAATTGAAGAGAATGAGGAGGTACTAGTCTGGAGTTTGGTGTGGATAAAAGAATGATGGTGGAGATGAGAATTATCATCTACATTTTATCTCATTTCATTTGTTAGTTTATGTCTGTAGAGACGAAGTAGTGTTGCGCCCACGCAGGTGAGTCATATGTGTCAGAGCCTTAGGTAGAAATGCTGATTTGTTTTCAATATGAGAGCGCACGCCACAGACACTAAGCCAATTCACAGCATAACGCTGTCAAGCCTCATTTACAAATGTCGCCCCCTCAGGATACCAAAACCAACAAACGCAATCTCCGCGCGCTAACCACGCGCACCGGTCGTGTCGTTGCAACCGAGGATCTCCACCAGCTCTCCAAGCAGGAACAGATGCGGCAAAAGCTTTATTTCTACGGCGAGATTCTCGGGATGTCGAACCTGGACAACTGGCGCGAGGCCGTTGAGCGAATGGAAGACATGGAATTGCGCACTACGTTCCGTGGTCTCGAAGTCGCGGCTTTAGCGGCGGCTGGAAGCGAGCAGCAGAAACTCATCAAGGCCGAACGGGAGCGGTTCGGCATCTCTGTAGGTGGAAATTTCGAATCTGATACAGAGATGAGTTCTCCAGGGAAGCGGAGTACAACACTCTCAGGCGTCCGAAGCGGGCGAGCGAGCGAGTCATTGCGCGGACACAAGGAAAGCTTGCGTGCACTCTTGTCAGTACGACGGATGAGTCGGGAAGAGCTATCGGTATTGGAATTGGGCAATAATTGCGATAGTCCGTTGAAAACGAAGGCGGTGTCGACGATCTCGGCGGTCACGGACACTAACAGAAACACTACGAGCAGCGCAGAAGAAGACGAGAAGGAAGGATTGTCGTCTCAACCGAAAATAGCAGCTGATCACGGTCAATCAGGAGCAGAAGTGTGAGCACAATTTCTGTTGCAGGACAGGCATTATATTGAGTTAATCTACAGAGAGAGAAAAAGCAGGAAGTATATCAGTCTGAAATGATAGCTACTAGTTTGACAATGACACTCACAAGAAGAGTAATTGTCGTGATAGCAGAAGCACAGCAAATTTACATTTTGGAAGGTGTGAAGCGTAGTAGTTGTTTATACCCATAAGTAGTAAGTCCTATAAGATAATGCCCGAAATCAAAATCATCGAGAAAATTTTGTATCGACGACTGGAGTGAAGACCCCAGTTTGAGACTTGACTACACAGATGCGCTATCCCTATCACAAGAGTTTGGACAATTGCCTTGATGAGGTAGGAGCAAAATTAAAAAATAGAGCTGTGCTTGACTTGAGTAATTAGAGCATGCATATGAGTAGAATTTTGCTAATACAGTATGAGTTGAGCTACATGATATTGATATGTCGAGAGCTTCTACATGCAGTGTCTGTAACAGCCATGCATTCGGTCAGACACTCTTGTGAACCACAAACATTGCTGACTGGATAAAGTGCTGTCTACATGACGCGTTAGACGAGATGAGCGAAGATGCGATAGACAAAAACAGCTGCTTCTCGACGCAGGTTCGGAGTTTCTTATGAAAAAAAAAGAGTCTGCTATAAGTTTTGCTTTTGTTGCGATTCCAAAACATACTGTGTCGTTCGACGTCTGCCATGTGAGAGAGTGACCATCAAGATTTCATAGGAAATTTGAAGTCGAGTGAGCACAGAGATAGAAGAAGTTCATAACGATGGGCAGAGGCAATTGTTTGTTGTGCAGTTTGTTCACCACGCTATTGGGAAAGCGCATTGTTGGTTCCTAAAAATGTCGATCTGCGTGAGAGAAAGTTGCATTTTTGTTTCTGGGAAGCGAGACTTATGATAATCGTCGATCCCCGTGCGATATGATGGAAGTACATTCATAAATTCTGAAGAGTGGAAGAGTCTTGGTGTAGTACGTCATTATGAGATACATAGTGTGGGTATGGAGGTGCATATTGTATCAGTTCCGAGTAAATCTCATATCGTTTCACATCACAGCACCTCTTCTTGAGTATTTCTCTCGGTATCGTTCTCTCCCTGAATTCTTTCCGTCAGAGTGTGATAAGTACAAACAGTAATTTTCTGTCTTGCTATGGAGAAAAACTAAATCTGAGTTATGATCCTGCACCTACTTGTACCTACCTAATCTGTTTCAATAGCAAGCATATCCAGTCACGTACTAAGAGACATCATCTACACGTTCTCAGATAGATTTTTGTCGCTTATTCAGGAACCATATTATTAAGATTGAGTATCACATCGAGTAAAGCAAAATGATGATGGATCCGAATGCTATGATGGGCGGAATGCCCAATATGGGAATGGGTGGAATGCCCGGGATGGGAATGGGTGGAATGCCCGGGATGGGAATGGGTGGAATGCCGAATATGCAAATGGGTGGCATGCCCGGTATGATGGATCCGAATGCTATGATGGGAGGTGGTATGGGTGGAATGCCTGGTATGATGGATCCGAGCGCTATGATGGGTGGTATGATGGGTGGAGGTATGATGGGTGGTATGCCCGGTATGGACATGATGAATAATATGATGCCCGGGGGCATGATGGGCATGATGGACCCCTCTGCTGCTGGAGCTTTTGGAGTCGGTGGCCAAGATTCCGATTGCGAATACTCGGACTCGGAACATGGTGGAGGACTGTTCGATTTCGCTGCATTTGCAGGACAAGCTCAGGCGTAGATTTTTAAATACTTGTGATTTAGATTTAGATCTATGACCTTTTTCCTTCAAATGAAAATCATGAGCCATTGTTCAAGAAATTTCAATTCAAATCAAATAACTAATATTGTCTAGTATTAGTACTAGAGCTACCGTTTATTTCAAAATTTCAAGACATGTTCATCTCTTCAAAACTACCCCCCAACTTATTATAATCAGGTATATCCCTCCTGCTGTCGATGATGGTGGCGGTTTCGTTCCTCCGGCGATGGACGAGGAGTTCTGTGACAATGACGATATGTTTGCAGGACGAGATCCGTGTGCAGTGGTCATCAGTGGGTGCTCGCAACTCCCGTATTTGAACGGCGTCTACGCAGAGATGGACCGGGAGTCTCGGCTTGGGGAAATATCGGAGCTATCGAAGATCAAGATGCGAAGCACCCTAGCTTTGGGCAAAACAGGCGTGGTTCCATAGATACCACTTGTTCCGGCTCCTCCACCAGTACCTTCGAACCTTCCCTGGTAAGCGGTCATGATTCGACCACTGAACCGAGCACCCCACGGTCTTCTGAGCACACTCTGGACGTTGACGACGGCACATCCTCCGAGAGTGTCGGCACTGCCAAGGGTGGAGTTTTACTGCGTGACGCCGGTTTTGCTGGCAAGCGTCTTCCTTATTTTATCGGCGTCGCGGACGGAGACGCAAATATTATCGAGGTTGCCGCTAAAATGGTCGAGGCAATCGACACGCTATTCGATGCCGCTACACCCACGCGCACATGGGTTTATCCAGCCATTTTTTACGCAACTGGCGGGGCGACAACTGCCTGGAGGTCTCGTGTCCGTGTGGAGCTGAATCGTTGGAACATGAACGAGGGTCTTGCTGCTTTGAAATTGGCGCAGGAAATTCTGATGAAGATTTACCAGGCCTCGGGTTCTCAGATCAAGTTACGTCAACTACTGGAGATGCTCCACGTCGTTGTCCGCGATTACCCAGGGGACATGCTCCGCGCTGGCGATGATTTGTCCAGCACGAATCCTGCGCTGGATCATGAGTTGACGGTTAGAGGCAAGGACAAGAAAACGCTGACGGACTTCGATGCGGTGAAAAAATGGGCGGTGGGAAAAACTGCTTGGAAGCTGGATTCCGATGCGTTGAAAGAATGGGCGAAGAGAAGAACTAACGAGACGGTAACGCCAAATGCGGCAACGTCAATTTCCAAGATCCGAGAAATGCTCGAGCAGGGTTCCAGAACGGAATTGTTTCCAGCGGATCAATGAGCGACTCACAATGATCCGACTCAGCATCTCCGGTATGAACGTGGTACATGAAAACTTATCACAGCGACGACTTGGAGCAAGGAGTCTATACTACTCAACAGAGGACTGGTTAAACTTCGCCCGATCAGCTCAGCTAGATCGCGAATTTTCGGCTTGTTGTGATCTGCTAATTGGATTTCTATGTAACGAATAGTGAACGTGATTACATATTAAATTTCTTTCTACATTTTGATTATTTTGATTGTGATTGATAACGATGGAGTTTTTCTTTCTTTGTCTCCAAACTCAAGATGTCAGATGGTGGCATAGAATCGCCTGAAGTGCCCTGGAAAATTCCCCACATTTATGAGCAGGTGGGTCCTGTCCATGGCTAGACAGGAGGCACTTCTGTGTCCACTTGCAGAAGAAACAAGTGCAGCAGCGGGAGCGAGATGGATCTGCTGTGGATTCTAAAAGATTTTTATGATGAGCCACGCTGCTCAGGAGCTTGTGATTTACAAATAGACGTTGAGTTATTTTCTGCATACTATATTCCGGTGCATTGATCAATACACAATGTTGTGTGGTGGTAAAAATATTTATGGCAGAGATGGTGCCAGCACAAGCTAACAACCTGAAACACATACTCAGATGCCGGATGGCTTGCAAAGTTGGTGATGAGCAAGTCGTCCGTGAAGTGGAGTTCGGTTTCGATGGGAGTTGCATTTCTTAGATCAACGATGCAACTAGACTTTGACGGATTAACGATTCAACTCGAAATAAGCAATGTCTACACTTTCTATGGGACAGCAGAGCAATAACCAACGAACAAGATCATCACCTTCTTCGATGATCAGCGCCCGCTCTCGTTCCCTCTTTTTCTCAAGTCTGCCGAGAATCTTTTTGAGAACTTTGTCGCCCTCTGTTTCTTCTTCATCATCTTCTTCCTCAGTTTTATTGTTTAAGTTGACTCGAATTTCCAGAATTTTGCTCATATCGTGCATTCCGAGCAAGTAATGCATTCCTCGCTCGGAAAGCATGTTCCCCAGGTTCATCGCAGACTCAAACAAGACATTGGCAAATTGCATGAGGCTTCCATCATCTGAGCCACCGGTCAATGATCTCGCCCCCGCGCGGCTGAGTCTCTCGCGGCGTTTTGTGAGAGCGTTCAGAAGTGCTTCGCGATGTAATGAGATTTCATTCACGTCGGGAATGTTGGCTTCTTCATTCGTTCGCTCCTGGTTCTTTTGATCACTTTCTTCTTCAAACAACGCCCTTAATTTCCCCTCTGGCCATTTCTTCTCAATCTCCTCTAAACTTGGCCATCTATCTTCATCCGGCCCAAAAACGCTTTCTGCTGCTCGAAAAGAGATCCGATTCACTGCGAGGAAGCGCCGAAAACCTAATTTTTCCGCCAACCGCTTCGGACTTTGTTTGTCAGCAATCGGTTTTTTCAACGCACCCGTTACTGGATCGATCCCATCCATTCTTCGATGCGAAGTATCGACCGTTTTCTGATAACTCGATTTCCAGCCATGCTTGGAGGTGCCATCGATATTTGGATCGACTCCTGCAATTTTCATCGTGTTTTGCAGACTATGCATATCGTGTATCCATCGTGGCAGTTTCTCGGTGCTGCAATCGAACAACTTCCAGACGTGACCATGCACGTCTTTTCCTAACACGGACGGGTTCTCGTACTTGAGTTTGAGACCTTCCATCCGGTCGACATTAGTCGGCCATGGAGATGGTCCGAAATAAGACTTGGCCCATTCTTGTGTCAGCGGGGTACCCGTCGAAGAAGAGTTGGCACCAAGCTTCCTCGTGGAAGAAGATTCTCCTCTTCGCATGCGAGTCGGTGTTGATTGGCCAGTAGTATCATCGTCCATATTAGCACCATCGGCGGACGATGAGCCCTGAATTATTATCATAGTGATAAGTTTATTTGTAGCTGAAAAGTTTTAGTAGAGAAGAGGATATAATAAAGAGTTTCTATAAATTACACAGGAACACACGACAGGATCTATTTTTTGTGTGGGGGTAGCTGTTTGTAGACGAGTAGTACGGTGTAGATTAATGGAAGTTCGACAACTATACGATCTCAACGCACAAACCCATAAAGATCAGGGCAATAAGTGATGGTCTACGTTTACTTTTTTTTTTGGTACCTGGAGAATCTGATTTTTAGACAAATCATGCAGATCAAAATCGATGAGTAGCTCCTAAAAAATGTTCTCAGACAAATCGCATCAAATATATTAGCTACTTTTTTCATACAATTTCGTATTTACATAATTCATCCAAGAACAAATGGCCGATTTTTGATTACCAGCTGCCTCTGACTCGACAGCTCGATTTGCTCATCCCGGTATTCCTGTCCTGCAGCCGTCAGTCCCAATGTGTCCAGATACCGTGGATCACACAGGTACAAATTGTCATGGGGCATGAGAGCGCGATTATTCTTCTGGAAATCCTCGATGAAAACATACCTGGAATGTTCAACAATGTGTTCATAGAGGATATTTTTTGTTGAAACCATATTAGTGGGGGATCGAACAATTTTTTTTTTCAATATCGGAGGAAGAGGATCGAACAATTCAATATAGACACCCACCGCCACGGTGCCTTCGTGATGTATTTGTATTCATACAAGAACTTCGGCAATCAAGCATACAGATTGAGCAAATACTAAATGAGTCCCAAAAATGGCAGACAGAATAATTCTTTCACAAACTTCAATAATCACTACAAGTCCGCGATCGAGTTCACATTGGCGTCCAGACTGAGCTGTCCGATTTGGAAGTGGTCCAGCAAAAACCGGTGTTGTTTCGCAATATCGTACCCCGGATAGAAGGTGTACAGCGCGACAAATAAGCAACCGATGTAAGCAATGTAATTCAGCAATTTCAACGTCGTGAAAAACAAGTCCCGTTCCAAGGCTAACCGTTCAACCAATAGAGACCGCGATAAACACGCTCGATCCAGCATGAGAAGAGGCTCTAGCTCATGTTTAGTTAGTACGCGAAACCCAATCTGCATCTCTTCGGAAGAGTGGTGGAAAGAGGTGTTTTTATCGGTGTTGTCGAGGGTAACATTATCGGGGTTGAGCACGAACTCACTCTTGCAAGTCTGGGCCCCTCGAGAACCACTTTGTCGGCCACTACCCCGTCCTCTAGTTGTAGTACCCCTCACAGCGTAAGAAGCCGAGCCAGGATCCTCACTATCCGCATGGTTCTTATTGAGAGGATCTGCTACTGCATTGTTCTTGTTGCCCATGAATCTCCCAAGTCCTCCGTTCGGATCCTGATAGCTTGATTTGCTCATCGTGCCACGTGCCAATCCTTTGGAACGAGAAAGGGATGGTGGAGGACTGAGGACGTCATTTAGTACACACTCATTATTTTGTCCACGAGTACTAGTATTTTGCTTCTTCTCTGCGCGGTCCAACGCTTTAATATTGCCTCCATTTATTTTCGGCTGATCTTCGAGATTGGGATCATTGGTTGGGTCACAACGAGGACCATGCTTTTTCTCATTCAAGTTGGGATCGTCGGTGAGCTGCCGCCCAAGACTGGGATTCGTCATCTGACGACGCATAATTGCTGGTTCTTCTGAGGAAGGAAATCAAATGGAAAACAATGTACCAATAAAGGCAATTACAAAAATTGCTCTCATGCATTTGTTATATTAATATCTATGAATAATATCAGGACCCGAGCTGTGACATCTATGAATAACGACCAATAACTAAATCGAGTGAATGATTATACAGCGATGACTACGTAAATCGAATGAATCACATACAACGGCGAGAACCCAGATGATATTGAAACTCCGACTCTACACTATAATTAAATGAATTGATTCTAAACGACTTCACCAACATCACTAAATCGATTTCATCCTGATGCACTCACTCTACTCAGTGAATACTTATACGATCAGCACTGAAATCTAAATCACATGGAGTTGGAGACCTAAAGTAATTTTGAATGGCTATAGATGCACCTTGTAGACGCATCTTGTTCCTTTCATGTTCTCTAATCATGAGTAAATCGATCCGTGAGATCCTGAGAGAGACCCGATGACATATCATATACTATCAATGTTCAAAATCTTACTGCGTGGAGCCGACCAATAAATGGTCTTGCTATGAACGAGCATCGGCTCCATTTATACTGGATCATTAGAGAAACTGAAACATAGTATATAGAATCATAAAAACTGAGACAAAAAAACAGAATATCTTCTATGGTCAGTTGTGTATGCGGAGAGCTGCTGAAAGATATCTGGATTCAGTGTAAGTGCTATATTTATCGAATTGGTGGAGTTGGAATCGAAATTTGTTCTAACGACGATGAGTGAACGACAAATCACTGACACTGGGGAGAATGTATTATGTTCTCTCCAATCTGGATAGCTATATTAAATCTTGTTTGTTGAGTTTCTTCTGAATCCAATCTGTGTGCTCCTTCAGTGATCTGATGTGGGTGTCGATTAATTCGCGTTCCTCACAAGAAGAACGTATATGCTTGTGGTTCTTCATCCCTGTGCTTGGATCTTATTTTCAGGGGCAGACATTTACTCAGAGACGATAAATATGCGAAAACCCCACGCAAAAATCTGAACGATGACGTGCGATCCGGGAATTCTGTGTCTTGATACGAAATTGTCAACGCAATGGAATAACATTTCTATTTGTCGATCCAACAATGACGATGTAAGAGCGGATGTGCCGAATCCGAATGGATTCCAAAAAATTCGTGATCGAATGTGACGTACAAAATTGTGTGCCTCGCGCACCAGAAACTCCAGACTGGACTGTGAACTGGTTTTCTTCTGGAATTTCCTCCAAATCAATGTGCCTGGAAAAAAAGACGCTATCCTGTTGATTTACATATGCAAGACACTATAACCTCTCCCACTCCATGTTCCACCGCAGACGTAAGCTCCGTGATATTTTCTCCGGTGTCGATGTGCACTGACTAAGTGCCTAATAAGAACCAGGGATCCGTGGGCGACGCTGTATCTTCGCCCCATTTCAGAACATAGAGTTGATACACAACGCTTGTTTTGTGATTCGAGTTTTTCTTCAAGAGAAGAATTGCAGTCGGTCATGATATTGGCTAGAAGCTCACTCAGATTTCCACTGGCGCACTGTACTCATGGCGGGGAAGTTTTACTTCATTGTTCCTAGAGCACTGCAATACTGTTTTAGTGCAACCTGGTCGCCTGGTCGGGGAGATTCAAACCAATATGCCATGTACTTTACTACAGACTGATTGTTACAACTACTGGAATTGCATCCACTGCCAAGGGGATACTTCTGTGCTACAACACATCAATACAAACTGGTAGGTTGGCTTGGAGTCTTTCGGAACGAAGGGGAACATTCGATTCTACTCCATGGTTGCTTCAGACTGGCTCGCTGGTTTGGGGATGGGGTTCACAGAGATTGAAAAACTCACGTTCAAAGAAAGCTTATCAGAACATCTTCCACACATTCACTTCCTTTTCTTTTTCAGATCCCCCTTTCCTTTCCCCTTACGCTCCGCTGCTTCTTTCTCCTCGGCTGCCTTGATCTTGCGCTCCAATAATTTTGCTTCGCGCTCTGCGAGCAATCTCTGCTCCTCTTTTACACGTTCTCGCTCGATCTTGGCCTCCTCTGCTTGCTTCACCGCCTTTTGGTAAAACGTACGGACTAGTTTGCCGAGACCCTGCATCGCTTCAGCGATCATCTCACCTGATGAACAATGAGTTGTTGTATCATCCAATAAAAGATCAAAACAGGTAGAAATAGAACCTGTATACTTGCGAATGCGTTGTAGCTCCAACATAGTACGCGTTGTACCTTCATGCTCAACGTGCACCCATCGAACCAACATCTAGACCATAGCCTCAAAGATGAAATAGTCAAAATACAATCTCCCCTCATCTCTTTTAGGTCATTCTCCATGATAAACATGACCCGATCGAGCTTGACAATTTTTCCCTCTAGTATCTCGTCCATGAAACTCTTCGCCTGCTCGAGCCGCTTCTGCGTATCCAATACATCTTTCGTTTTCGCACTCCCTTTCAACGCGCGAATCCCAGACGTGAACTCGAAAACGGTGAGGGAACCATCGCCGTCATCGATCAAATCCCAGACCTTGTTTCAAATTTTCACTTTTTAGGTGGTGAAAATAGTTGTAGACAGGGTAGTGATGTTTCTATCAAGGTGAATCGTGGACATCAATCGGTGATTATAAAGACGCGGCTGTCAGATGATTATCAGCTCTGTCGTTTACTCAGCGTTCAAACAGATACCTCCTTCAAATATTCCGGCGTCATATCCATATCGACGAGACGACTGCGGAGGTAATCGTTGAAATCTAATGCGGACATGAATTCGCGCCGCGTCAAGTCGCCTGAACGATCCGCATCAATGTCCAAGAACAGCTCCGTGAGGATCTGGTATATTGTTTTGCACGGCTGGCTTATGGTTAGCGGCACAAATCAGGAGCTCCAGCACTAGTAACCGATTAGATGAGCAATCTCGAAGAGGTATCAACTACTTCCATCGGGCTAGCCAATTTGATATTCCCCTTGCGGATTTTCGAACAAAACTCACTACTAAAAAACTCATCTGTTCATAACATAAGACAGATCATCAAGATGCGTACCTGCAACTCTTCCTCCTTTTCTGTTTCTGCTGCGCGCGCTTGCGCTTCCTCATCTTGCTTCGTCAGAGAAAACGTTTTCTCCACTAAAATCGCCATTACCGTGTTCAACAAAATGAAAACGGTGACAACGATGTAGAACATGAAGAAACATTTCGTGGAAAACAAGGTCAACCAGGAATCCTTGTCGGGGACCTTTGTGTGTGATAATTGCTTACTATCCCTCATTGTGAATGCGAATGTGTCCTTTTCACCGTGGACAAGATGGTTTTATTGACATGCAACTCTTCCGTCTTTGATGACCGCATGTAATTGCGCTGATACGTCAATTCCATGATATTGTTCATTCCTTTCTCTTCTACTTAAAAAACCTAGTGAATCGGCTTCTTCCCTAGCAAACACCATTCTCAAGAACCTCACTTTCCAAATCTCTCATACCGTCAACCTCCTCACGATGTGATCCGCGTACAGATCCAGCGTCAATATCTGAAACATTGTTAGCATTGCGTCTCCGACGTTCCCGAAATACCCGCTCGTAAATGCCTTATCGTGCCAGTCTTGATGATACGACTTCATCTGCCCGAAGATCTTCACCCCCAGCACCGAGAAGCAAAACACGATCGCAAAAACAATTAATAACGTCCAGCCCACTGTTGTGAACGAGCTCGCGAAAGAATTCACGATCTCCCACATCTCGCGGAAACGGGGTTGGAAACGGACGGCTTTGGCCACGCGGATAAGACGGATCGTACGTAGAGCGGTGAAGGTGCGGAGTTGCGATTGGGGGAGTTCTAAACCGAGAATGGGGAGAATAAACATCGGCAGAAAACCGCATCCAATGACAAGAAATGTATCAAATGCATTGAAACGATCGAAGACCTGTGCGTGAAGTTTTTACAAGTGAGCGAACGTCTGTGTCAATATCTTGACAATAGTTTGCTACAAACCTCATAACATATAGATAATACATCCGGTTCGACGACTAACATAGACGTAGTTATTCTCAACTATAGAAGACAAAGAAACGTCCAAATCGAAGATTCCAAATCCAATCCTACCATATTAAGAATGCTTGCATACTAAGAATGCTACCATCGTCCATCCATAAGCCACGACACGCAACATCCATTCGAAGAAAAAAACCAGTGTGAAAAATTGTTCTGCAATTCCATAGATTCCTGCTCCAGCGTATCGATCGGTCTCACTCAATTGCGCAGCGAGCAACATGGCATTAATAATAATGAGTGCGCCACCCGCCAGTTCGAAATTCAGAGTGATAACGACACGGTATATCTTATGGAGATTCATATTTGGGTGATGATGATAGCAGGAATTTTTCTGGGCGGGATCATAGGGGTGGGCTAAAAATTGCAATGACTTGTTCATCATGATGGTCTTCTCCGGACCGGCCTCTTGGGCTCATTGCTACCATGGTCATTTTTCGCCCGGCCCGTCAGGCCAGCACGCGACCCCAACTCGGAATGGATAATTTACACTCTTTTCTCTTAAACCCTGCGGCGGACAGGGCTCCCTGATTGATATGCAAGATCAACTACACGTTGATCTCTAACATTAATTATGGTTGCAATTTCCTTAGTCCTTACATCTGTGAAAAATATTAACGCACTCGTGTGATTCTGGGGGGATACATAACAATGCGATATAGATCTTGCGGAGATTCATTTCGGTGATGGTGAGATGTGGTTGGAAATAGTTGCTATAGTTTTGTACTGCGTAAGAAATAGTCTATAGGTACCGCGAAGAATCCGAGTGACACCAACAATTCTTGTTCAGATTTCTGTTCTTTTCATCAGCCAGGATGATGTCCGAATCCAAATCTCCCTTCAACATACCCTCCCAAACTTAATCCTCTATGAAATTGAAATTCATTCATATAAATCATACCTCCGGAAACGAATGTACGAAATCAGGTTCCGCCCTTCTCATGCGATCTTCTTTCACGTATTCGACCATTGATGACAAACCCGACAGCTCCAACAGAGCGCGAACCCATTCTGGACTGTCTAGCTCGAATTTTTCGGTGTGCGCATCCTCTTTCACTTCGAAGATTCCAGTTGCATTCCTCTGCAAAGCCACCTTCTTCTCCCAGGTAGAAGGCATTACCGCAAACTTCTTCATGGCGTTAGGCAGAGCGCCTTGCTCCTTAACCGCGGTCTTGAACTTCTCGTTCGTGGCCTTGGATTTCTGCTGCTCCTTCTTGAACTTCTGGCGGATCCTGAGTAGTACGTTGTGTGGCAGATGCGTGAAAGAATGTGGCTTGATTTCTGGTTCAGTCTTGTAAAAGAATCTTCCTCCACTCGCATCTTCTTATCTTGTTCACCGAGTGAAGAGGTAGACAAACACTCTAGAGGTCTTCTATCTTCTAGAGTATGAGCAGATCATCTAGTTGTAATACAGAAGAAAAAAAATCACTTACTTATTTATTTCTTCCACTTGTTCGTCCAGCGTATAGCCTTCGAGAGTGAAATTCCGCTGTCGAATCACCTCATTCGCCTCAGGAAGAATGACATCGCCATTATCCGCAAGAAAAATAGAACCCTTCATGTACCTGAGGAAAGATTCGATAATTGACTGTGTTCATACTTCTGTTGATGTTTTGGTTCTCCTTGATCGACATCAAATACAATGAAGAAGGTTGGGAAAAATACTTCTCAGAAAAAAATCCTATTCGTAGAAATCTTTTCTCACTTCTGCCTGAAGATTCTTATTTCATCTCTTATTAACCAAAAGCAAAAAATCTCACTTCTGCTTGAAGGTTCTCTCATCGGACCGCATGGTTTGCCGTGCAAAGGGATCTTGTAAATCGTGCTGAGGTTTCATCAGCCCTCCGCCACCAGAGCCGAGAGGAGCAGCTGGATTGGAAATGGGAAAAAACTCTTCTAGGTTACAGAGTTTGCATCGATCTTCGCGACATCAGAACAATACGACATGTCGAAGATGCATTTTTCTAGTTCCAGATTCCCATTTTTTTCACAGTAGACTAAAGCGTATCAAACTTTATTATCAAAATCTCAACCAAAAATACAGGGTGGCATTCCTCCTCTGCCCAGGCTGTTCTGCACGATTTCGTCCACTCCTAATTTCTTCATCATGTGATTTGTCTCCGGGTCCATTCCGCCCCCCATTCCCCCCATCCCATGATTCGGATTATTGAAATCCACGTTCGGTATATTTTGCTGGTGATACCGCTGCAAATGTCCGCGGTCCGCAGCGGAGAGGCCCTGCTGCGATTGATCGTTGGGGAAGAGGGAGTTGCCATTTTGCTGTAGTCCATTGGAGTGAGCATTGGCAGCTTGAAAATTATGTCCTCCGCTCGGCTGGTGCATCATGTGGGTGCCGGTGTAGAATGCGGTTGACGTGATATTAGAATCGGGATGCAAGAGTGTCTCAGAATGAATGGGTTGGAAGTTGGGGCTAGAAATGATGCTCAGATTTGCAGTGGGAGGAAGAGGACTCATATTGGGAACAGCGTTTGGAAGCGGCATACTAATGGGAGAAGTATTGACGACCCCATGCTCACCCTCTGTCAAGAAGAGGGGGGATAGTACAGAGGATGACTCTATTAGTGAGGGGCTAGGTGTCACCACCCCTTTGGAATTTTCTTCTTCACATTCATCTCTATAATCGTCTTCAGGTTCTTGCTCATCTTCACGTTCACCAAGAACTACATCTTCGAGACTAATATTTCTGTCCTTGTATTTCTGATCTTCATACTCGTTTCCCAGGAGTCTCATCATCTTCTCAGTTCGATCTATTGCGCGCTGCCACCGTTGCTCCGTGTTGACGGTGCGGACGTTTTTTCGCCGCGAAAAAGCGATAGGGGCGTTGCCACTCATCTTGTTCAATAGCTTCTGATGATGTGTAGACTGCATATTTTCCTTGTGGTCCTTTACCCAAAAGCTGCTGGAAGAACTACACGTGGAAGGAGATGTGCTATTTTTTGCGAACATTTGTTGATTCTGCACGTAATGCTGCGCTTTGAGCTCCCTCTTCCATCGTTCGAAATCCCGTTTACGGACTTGAGCGAGGCAAGAAGAATTCGAATTATTTTGTGGGGGAAATAAGTGCTTCTTCTTGGAATGGAAATGGTCACTCTGATCGACGGGATCCGCTGTGGGGATACGGATGTCAATCTGCTCGACATCGTGAGCTGTTGGTGGTGTAGACGGGTAGAACTCGGCAGACGGCGTCATTGTTTCAATTTCTGGTCAACGTATCTAGAGAAAACCTGATAGGATACAAGATCTACGAATCAAATCGCTGCTCGATCTCGTCACCTGTTCGTCTGGTACGTAAAAATAACAACCGTCACTGCCTCGCTTAATATCAACAACTAATCCTAATGGAGTTACCTGCTGATGTCGAAAAACGAAAACCTGACCTTTTATAGCTCCTGTCACTTGTTTATGTACCACTCAGTAAATAATCACAACAGACAAACCCTCACACGGATCCTCATATCGCCAACTCGTAGGCATGAAAAACACTTCTGCTTCTCAGTCTTTTCAATATGTACGAGAAAACCGGTTGTTATTTTCCAGAAAATGTTTGTGTCGAGTGAAACGGAGGAAAACCGCATCATCGTCGTACACACGTGAGACAAATATTGTCATCCAAGTCGCCCTAGAAGAGCTTGGCCTCGAGTCTCCACATTATCTATCACACAAGATTTCACTCGGAAACAAATCTATCTGTATCACAATTCCGTTCCCTTCCCGTCATCTTCCTCCTGCTCCACACTCCCATTCTCCTCCCCCATAAGATCGTCGTCCAATCCAACTCTTTTCAATATTTCTTCCATCAATTTCTCTGCGGCTTCTTCGATACTTAACTCGTCAGTCCTCAAATGCACATCTGGTTTTTCTGGCGCTTCATATGGCGAGTCTATTCCTGTGAACCCTTTGATCTTTCCTTCTCTCGCTTTTTTATACAATCCTTTGGGATCCCGTGCTTCCGTAGTTTTTAATGGTGCATCCACGAAAACTTCGATGAACTGGGTTTTCGCACGCTCATGACTTTCGCGCGCGAGCTGCCGGTCTTTCGCGAAGGGAGCGATCAAAGCACAGATTGTGATCATCCCCGCATCGGCGAAGAGATTTGCGACTTCGGACACACGCCTGATGTTTTCCTTGCGGTCGTCTTCTGAAAAGGCGAGATCTCGATTGAGACCGAAGCGGAGATTGTCGCCATCTAATCGATAGACATGGAGACCTTGCTCAGATAACAAGCGATCGACCTGGTTCGCGAGCGTAGATTTGCCGGATCCAGAAAGACCAGTCATCCAAACGGTCAGACCTGTGAAGAGATTGTTTTTCAATCAGTGTGCTTGCGGGGGCGCTTAGAAATGGGACAGACGGTTGATCAGTTGCAATAACGATTAGACACAATGAATAAATCACAAATACGGGAGGAACAAGATACAGATAGAATCTCCCGCAAAAAAACATTCGCGTTTCGTGCAACTTACCCTTATGTCCCATCGACATTTCCCTGTCTGCGCGCGTCACTTCACTGTTCACTTGAAAAATATTCGAGCTGCGCGGTGACGGTGTCGCGTCGATAACTGCCGAACGGAATAATGCGAAGACCATCCACACAAAGTGGAACTTTGAAGATGTGAACGCCGGCATCTTTTCTTTTTGTTATTGAGTCAGTTATGCTGTCTACTAGTAGACTCAGTGTGCGTCGTCAATCCGTGTATTCAGAGGAACCAATAGGGACTGGATTATGCCTTCAGGTCTCGACGACGTATCCGTATCGTATGTGACGAAATGAAACAGGTTCTTTAGCCGTTTCGCAAGCAAAACTACGATTCCAAAATAAATCGCGGAATGAAATGATAGTCGGACTTTAAGCTGCACTAAACTCGAACGCAATAGCTGCGACAAGTAGAAAAGATATGGCGAGTCGCTCAACACTCGTAGGATTGTGCTCAGCGCATTTTTTGCAATGTAGCCTCTGTCAGGAGCTGTCTGATCTCGCGTGGTCTCGATCATGCACCAAAGCTTTCGCTGAATTCCACCAATATCCGCAAAACCATCGAACATGCGAATCATACCACCCATTGACAATATATCGCTTGCTCCGTGCGTTTTTCCTTTCAGTAGAACTCTTTCTTCTTTCATAGATAATTCGCAACAACGATTAAAACATGGCCTCCTAGCTCAGAGCCAAACTTAAAGTTTCTTTTTTCCAGTCCGAAAAACCGATACTACTCATCTCTCACAAAACAAATCATGCCTATTAAAGAACCTCCACCTGAGGAATCATTCCATAGATTATTCGTAAAAAACGTCGTAAGCAAAACCTGCTCAATGCTTGCAATGCACAATAAATTCGATTCAGATGACATTAAACTCAGATAGTAAATTCAAATTTCAAAGAACTCGTTTCACTTTTGTGATGAAATTGCAAAAAATTATGTCAGGAACTTTCTAAGAGATACAAACATAATGTCATTGATTTTTTTTCA
>JACKZZ010006941.1_pt1 | contig 18858 bp, 28 predicted proteins | sample 8027871 | NCBI WGS metagenome assembly JACKZZ01 (sample SAMN15724774, study PRJNA655200) | protist metagenome | isolation source: fluorescence activated cell sorting (FACS) single amplified genomes of... | place: USA: West Boothbay Harbor, Gulf of Maine | collected 2000-07-19
GTGTCAGTTCTTTGTAATGTTTATTCAAGAGAATATAACGGAAGATACTTTCATAATATAGACGGCTACTTCTTTTCCAAGAAAAGTAACGAACAACCTAAAGCAGTAGCAGGTTCAGAAGAAGATTTACCTTTATAAGATGACTACTGAAGATAATTTTAAAGTCCTTTGCGACCTCACTACAAGTGTATTGGGGTTGCCTAAAGGCTCGTTAGGTGAAAAGACAAGGAAACAAGATATACAGGTAGCTAGAACTGTTGCTAGTGTTATTGCAAGAAAAGAAGAAGATATACATCAGACTGTGATAGCTAAAGTTATCAATAGAGATAGGTCTTTGATTTACCATTACGAAAAAATGCATAAGAGTAATTACGCAACTTGGGCGAAATATAGAAATGTATTCAATAAAGTTTACACCGCTTATAAAGATGTTAGCGAAGCAAAGAAGACTTTCTTAGACTCAGACTTCCTTAAGAGCCACCTGTTGAAGAATGGAGTTAAGGAAAGCAAACCACAAGTGTTGCTAGAGGTAACAAGTGGACAAGCTTTGTGTATAATAAAAACTTCTTACTTTGACTTCTCTAATCAATTAGAAAATATTAAAATTGCAATGTCAAATTATAACTATTCATCAAAAATATTATGAAGCACTTATTAAGCAGTTCAGCATTCTTAATAGTAAACAAGCAATTAGCGAAGCAGGTAGGGTTGAAGGGTGCAATTCTGCTTGCTGACCTAATTAGCAAAGAAGAATACTTTATAGCCAATGGAATGACTGATGGTTGGTTTTTTAATACTGAAGCTAATATAGAGCGAGATACTACACTAACTTCATATCAGCAAAGAAAGTGTCTTAAAACGCTTAAAAAGTACCAAATAATAGAAACTAAGCGTAAAGGAATACCTGCTAAGCAATACTTCAAGATTAATGAAGCTAACTTATTGAGAATCTTAAGTTGTGAAGAAACTGAACAACTAGAGGTTAATAAACTTAATGACTTGTCAGAAACAAACTTAAGGACTATTAATAAGAATAAAGAAATAAGAATAACTAATAATACTATATCTAATAGGCGTGATGAATTTGTCTTTGAGGTTTTGTCTTTTGATTACGATGAAAGTATTTTAAATGGATTCATTGACTATTGGACAGAACCTAATAAGTCTAATACAAAAATGAAATATGAATTAAACAAAACTTGGAGTACAAAGCTCAGATTAAAGACTTGGGCAACTAATCAAAAGAAATGGGATAAACCTAAGTCAAATACAAAAACAATGTCTAAGTTAGACGCTCAAATTAATGAATGGCAAAAAGCAAAAGAATTATTATGAAACCATTAAAACAAGAAAACTTAAAAGAACTAACTGAAAAAGTCCTAGACTTAGTTGCAAAGACTTCAGTTGAAATAGGACATAGGTCAGACGCTCAGACCTTAGCAAGTCTAAGTAAGATATTTGCTGAAGATTTAATACAAGAAAAGCGTTTTGGAAATATGACCTTTAACCAAGTTCAAGACGCTTTCAGACAGGGTGTAAGATTTGGAAAGGATGAACCCTTTTTAAATATTAGAACTTTTTACAAGTGGGTATATGCTCAGAAGAAGTTAGTAGATAACGCTTACTATCAAGTTCACGAATTAGGGCAACCAAAGGAACAGACCTTATGGTATCAAGAACCTGTTAAACTATTAAGATGAAATTTGAACGCAAATCACATAGAGAAAGACAGAACAAAGCTTTAACTCAGTTTTGTAATCACTTTGGATTGACTTATGGTTCACATCAGGAATACGCTCACATTGACGCAGTTCTTTACGATAAGGGGAAGATAACAGGGTTTGCAGAAGTAAAAGGAGTACATAAGAATATAGAAGATGGACAAGATGTTATTGTAGCTATGCGAAAGATAGTCAGAGCTCAACAGCTTCAGGTAAGTAGTGGAAAACCTGTTGCTATTATTTGGGCGTTTAACAATGCTATTGTCTATGAAAGAATAAACAACTTAAAAGGAATCTTTTATTATGGAGGAAGAAAAGTAAGAGAAGGAAGCACGTTTGACCAAGAACAAATCGTTAAAGTATTAATTAAAAACTTAATAAGAATTGAAGAAGACAGTCAGTAAATTAAAAAAGGAGCTTGATAAGTGGTTCAGTCTTTACATAAGACTTAGAGAAGCTAACGAATATGGAATGTGCCAATGCTTTACTTGTGGAGTAGTCAGGCATTACAAAGATGGTATGCAGAACGGACACTTTCAGTCTAGGAAACACTTGTCTACAAGATTTTCAGAAGATGGAAATTGTGAGGTACAGTGTGTAAAATGCAATGTTTACGCTTGGGGTGAACAGTACAAGTTCGCATTAGCTATAGATGCAAAGTATGGAGAAGGTAGGGCTCAGGAACTACAATTTTTAGCTCGTACAACTTTAAAGATTTCTAGGGTTGAATATGAAGAAAAGATAAGTTATTACAAATCCCTTGTTAATAAGTTAAAAAAAGAAAAAGGAATTGAATAATTTTTTTAATATCTTTGGCGTATGACAGAACCGATATACGCAAGTGCAGAACACAGAGCAATAATTGAAGCTTATTTAGAAATGTGTATGGAGTTTACTAAAGAGCTATCAACCAAAAGCAGGTACGAAGGTTACTTAGAAGTGTTAGAAATAATTATTGAATATCATAACGGCTACGGAACAGGGCTTAAAGAAAATAACTATTGGGATTGGATGATGATAATACCGATAAACGTTTCAGTAGCTACTAACGGATTCTTTGCAGGAATAGAAACTAAAGGTAATAGAGCGTATATAAGGTCTTACAAACTAATACTAGACGAAATAGTTCAACAGGTTGCAGACAAGATAGATAAAATGGAAGTTGTAAATGACTGATATATATTTAGAAATATCAAAGCTATCAGGTAAGTTCAGGACTATGGCTTATGGTCTTTCTAATGATAAGAACGAAGTAAATGACGCAGTACAAGAGTTAATGATATACTTTTTACAAATGAATCCTGAAACACTTAAAGCTATTTATGATAAGGACGGAATAGACGGAGTAACAAGATACGGAGCAGTAGCGTTAAGACGAGCTTTAACAAGTCCTAGAAGTAATTACTATTATAAATATAAAAAGTACTATACTAATTTAATAGGGGTGTATATGAACAACACAAATATAGCTCAAAATAATTTCCATAAAAGTATATACAACTTACCTTTAATTGAAGAACAAGATTTACAATGGGAAAAGCTAGAAAAGATTGATGAAGCTTTAGAGAGTTTTACTTGGTATGATAGGAAGATATTTGAATTATATTATTCTGAAGGAAACACTTTAGATAGTTTAGCAAAGAAGACAGGAATAAGCAGAAATAGTTTATTCACGACAATAGACAAAGTAAGAGTGCAGCTAAAAGAAATGCTAAATGAATAAGTTCTTTGTACCTAACGAAGTCTATGAAGACAGGATAGCAATATGTAAGGGTTGTGTCTATTACTTCAAGCCTACAGGAACTTGTAAAGACTGTGGTTGCTTTATGAAAATCAAGGCAAGACTCGCTCCAATGGAATGTAGTCAGAAGAAATGGGAAAAGACAAAAGAAGTAGAAGCTCCTGAAAGTTTACCACAGGAAATAGTAGACGAAATTTTAGATATGTGGGAAGACTTGAAAACAGGTAGAGCAAAGAACCAAGCAGCTAAAAAGAGAATGATTGAAACTTATAATACAATATACAATACTAATTATGGTGTAAGAACTAATTGCGGATCTTGTATATCAACTTGCTTTGATGGAATAAAAAAAATATATAAAGAATACTCTAAGGACTAATACTAATAAATATAGGGTAAGACCTACAAAAGCGTTTATTTTACCTAGAGTAGTAGAGGGGGGGTGTGGTTACCTCCCCAATACAATAAACTAAAACTATGGCAGATATAACTAAATGTGATGGTAAAGAGTGTACAATGAAAGAAACTTGTTGGAGGTATAAAGCACCTAAAGGGCATTATCAGAGTTACTTTACTGAAAGTCCTATTAATAAAGAAACAAAGGAATGTGAATACTATTGGGTAGTAGGTGGTAAACACTTTAAAGGAGATAAATAAATATAATATGTACACTTTTTTGGAGATAAAACAAGACAAAAGTAAACCTATAAGTTTACAAATTAACTAAAACAATAAAGAAATGGATATTAAGGAAATAAAAAAACAAGAAATGGATGAGATATTAGACTTCTATCACGGAATAGAGGAGTATGGTCATATATTCTATTTAGACCCTAAATTACTTGATGAACCTTTTAAAAAAATATTAGAAGGAATAAAGGCTATTGAAGATATGATGAAAGAGAGTTATGAGATGTAATAAACTAAAACAAGAAAGAAAGTAAACCTATAAGTTTACTAAACTAAAATAATAGATATGGCTTCAACAAATTTAAGTATGTTAAATAAAACATCTAATAATTCTTTGTCTGATGAGTGCTACACTCCTAATGAAGCAATATTACCTTTGTTAAATGAGTTGCCTAAAGATAAAGTTTATTATGATTGCACGAGTGGCATTAGTTCTAATATAGTGGATTGCTTTACTTCTAATGATTATAAATGTGTATCAAGCAAAGATAGTGATTTTTTAACAGATGAACTTCCTGATGGAATTGATATTATAATTACCAATCCTCCTTATTCTAAAAAAGATAAGTTTATTGAAAGGTGCTATGAGTTGAAAAAACCTTTTGCTTTATTACTTCCTGTAAGTTCTTTGCAGGGAATAAAAAGAGGAGAAATGTTTGCTAAAAATGGAATTGAAATACTAGCATTAAAAAAGAGAATAGATTTCACAGGAAAGGGTAGTCCTCACTTTGGAGTTGCTTGGTTTTGTCATAATATATTAAAGCAAAAACTAATTTTTAAATAAAATAGATATGGAAAGAACATACAAGACAATAAAAAGTGTATTAAAACATCACATCAAAACAGGAGTGAAAAGTCTTTGGACTTGGAAGGACGATAACTTCACAATGATTTATGAAAATTATAGTGGTGATGACAGGATTTATACAAGCAACCAACTATTAAAAATACTAAGCAAATGATACTACAACTATTAGCATACTTTTCCTTATTTGTAATTTTTGTAATTACAATTTTAAGTATAATAGAAGGCAAGATAAGAGCCAAAAGAAATAACAAGATAAAATACAGAATTGACAAGGTAGAAACACTAACAGGAGGACTAGAAAACGATAGGATAAATGAAAGACAATAGAATACCAAGCTACTACAAAGGAATCAGATACGGCTATGAAGCTCGTAAGGTCATAGAGGACTTTGAACTTAGCTACAATACAGGAACAGCCGTTACTTACTTGCTCAGAGCAGAAAGGAAACACGCTAGTCCTATTGAGTGCATACAGAAAGCAATCAATCACTTAGAATTTGAACTTGATAAACTAAAGAAATGACTCTATACTTTTGTGAATGTGGAAAAACTATGGAAATAGGAAAGGCTACAATAGTTAACAGAGATGGCAAATGGGTAACTAAGGAAGCACTCTGTGAGTGTGGTAAATATATGGACAGCAAACCAACTGAAGGAATGCCAAGTCTAAAAAGAACTGAACCTACTCTAAGTATGAAAAGAGATAAGCTTTGGGAAGGAGCAACAGAAAAGATAAGAAGTAAAGCGACCGAATAAAATAAATTAACAAAAATTCTATTATATACTATGAAACAACAAGTTAAGATAAGTAAAGTAAAAGGAAACCCTAACAATCCTAGAATTATTAAGAACGATAAATTCAAAAAGTTAGTGAAATCAATACAAGAGTTCCCTGAAATGTTAAAGCTAAGACCAATTGTAGTTGACGAAGATATGATGGTGCTTGGTGGTAATATGAGATTGAAGGCAAGTAAAGATGCAGGACTTAAAGAAGTATGGATAGAAGTAGCAGAAGGACTTACTGAAGAACAAAAGAAAGAATTTATTGTAAAAGACAATGTAGGGTTTGGAGAATGGGAGTGGGATATGTTGGCGAATGAATGGGATAGCGTACAACTTGCTGAATGGGGTTTAGATGTATGGGAAAACCTAGATGATAAAGAACCTGAAGCAGGACTAATAGAAGATGATGAAATACCTGAAGTAAAAGAAAGCAAAGTAAAGCGTGGGGATATTTGGCAACTTGGAGAGCATAGAATAATGTGTGGTGATAGTACAAGCTCAGATGATGTTGCTAAACTAATGAATGGAGAAAAAGCAGATATGGTATTTACTGATCCACCTTACAATATAGCATTTGAGGGTTCAATGTCTAACAAAATGGTAAATGGTAAAAAAGCACCTGCTGATAGTGCAAATCAAAGACACGAACAAATTAAAAACGATAAAATGTCTGATAAGGATTTTTATAATTTTATCTGTGATGTTTTAAAAGAAATAAAAATAAATTGTAATGGTGCATATTATATTTGTTTTGGAAGTCAAACTTTAAATCAATTATTACAACCTTTATTAGATTTAGATATTGAATACAAGTCAATAATAATATGGATGAAAAACCAAGCAATATTTAGTGGAAAAGATTTTAAAAGTAGATATGAGCCAATAGTTTACGGAAGATTTAATGATTTTTTTAATGGTAAAAGATTTAATGAAGAAGATATTTGGGAATTTGCAAGAACACAAAAGAATGATTTACACCCTACAATGAAACCAATACCTCTTATTGAAAATGCTTTAAATTATTCAAGTAAAGTAAATATGATAGTACTTGATTTATTTTTAGGTAGTGGCTCAACACTAATAGCAGCAGAGAAACTTAAAAGAAAATGTTACGGAATGGAATTAGATGAAAAGTATTGTGATGTAATTATAGAAAGATGGGAACAATTCACAGGACAAACAGCAAAGAAGATATAAAAAAAGACACCCCCTCTTGGAGATGCCTTCATACGATAAAAAGATGGGCTTGATACCGTACCATTTTATAAAGAACGATTAAGCAAATATAATAAATTTATTTGAATATGGAACAAAATAGAACAAAGATTAACAAAGAGAGATTACTCAAAGCTTTAGAAAGTTCTTTAGGAGTAATAACAACAGCTTTAAAAGCAACTGACCTAAGCAGAACAAACTTTTACAAGTGGTTAAAAGAAGATGAAGAATTTGCAGCCAAAGTAGAAGAAATAGAAAACATACAACAAGACTTTATAAAGTCAAAGTATTATGAATGTGTAAAGGATAAAGTGCCTTCGGTTGTAATACACGCTGCAAAGACTAGGTTAGGTTGGAACGAAACAAATAGAGTAGATATAACTTCAGGTGATAAAGCTATCAATATGCCTGTTATAACATTTGTTGAAACTGATACTGAATAAGAAATACAATCCGTTATTCTCGTCTGACGCTCGTTACTTTATTGTAACAGGAGGTAGAGGTTCAGGAAAGTCTTTTGCTGTAACAGTCTTTCTTACCTTACTTACAATGACTAAAGGGATAAGAATACTCTTTACTCGTTACACTATGACTTCAGCCCACTTATCAATCATTCCTGAGTTCTTGGAAAAGATAGGGCTACTAGGATTTGATGAAGTCTTTAGTATTAATAAATCAGAAGTAGTTAATACAAGCAACAATTCAGACATATTATTTAGAGGTATCAGGACATCAGCAGGTAATCAAACAGCAAGTCTAAAGTCTTTACAGGGAATAAGCACTTGGGTATTAGATGAAGCTGAAGAATTAGTTGATGAAAATATCTTTGACACTATTGATTTAAGTATAAGGGAAAAGAACATACATAATAGAGTTGTATTAATATTAAACCCTGTTACTAAAGAACATTGGATATATAAAAGGTTCTTTGAAGACAAAGGCGTAGAAGGTGGTTTTAACGGCTTTAAGGACAATGTATGCTATATACATACTAGTTACCTAGATAATATAATAAACCTCTCTCAGAGCTTCCTAGAGCGTATTAAGAGCATAAAGCATAGGAACTTTAAAAAGTATCAGCATAAAATACTTGGAGGTTGGTTAGACAAAGCAGAAGGAGTAGTCTTTGAGAATTGGAGTATAGGAGAATTTAATCCTGATGGCTTACAGACTTCTTGTGGAATGGACTTTGGTTTTAGTGTAGACCCTGACTCATTGACTGAAGTAGCTATTGACAAAAGGAAGCGTAAGATATACTTAAAAGAACATATCTACAAGAATGGTATTAAGTCAAACGAATTAGCTAAAATCATATTAGACAAAGTGGACAACAAACTTATCATTGCTGATTCAGCAGAGCCAAGACTAATAGCAGACCTTAGACATTTAGGAGTAAACATCAAACCTGTAAAGAAAGGAACTATTGAAAGTGGGATAACTAGAATGCAAGATTATGAACTTGTCATAACTCCTGAAAGCACTAACATAGCCAAAGAGCTAAATAATTACATATACGCTGACAAAGGTTCAAAGCTTTATGTAGACAACTACAATCACGCTATTGACGGCATAAGGTACAATGTAATTTACCACCTAGATAATCCAAACGCAGGAAAGTATTACGTACAGTAAACTAAATTCTAACTTTTTCTATTATATATTGTATGGAAATAAAAATCAAAAAGGAAGGTAAAGTAAAAGGGTTCAAGCTAATTAATAGTTGGGAAGAAGTAACACTTGAGAAGTGGTTGCAACTGATTGACTTTGAAACAGGTACAAAGACTGAAGAAGCTACTGAAACAATAGCAGCATTATCTAACATTCCTAAGCAGTTAGTAAAGGAGTTAGCATTGTCAGATGTAGCCGTTATATTGAGCAGGATAGCAGAGCTACAACAAGAGCAAGACACAAAGCTAAAAAGGATAATAGAGATAAACGGAATTGAGTACGGCTTCCATCCTGATTTAGATTCTATAAGTTTAGGAGAATACGCAGACATTGAGCAATTCATCAAGAACGGAATAGAAAAGAACCTGCCTGAATTAATGGCTGTTTTGTATAGACCTGTAAAAGACAAGAAGAATGACATTTATATTATTGACGCTTATGATGGCGATATTCGGCTCAGGACGGAAGAAATGAAACAGATGTCAGCTCAGCAAGTGCAAAGTGCATTGGTTTTTTTTTACACTTTAGGGAAGGAGTTGTCCGAGATTTTGCCATTGTATTTGATGGAGCGGCTGAAGGAAACGAAGACGCAATAGCTTCAGAATCCTTTGCAGAGAAATGGGGATGGTTTGGAGTGATGTACAGATTGACAAATGGAGAGATAGTAAACTTAGAACGAATAACAAGATTAAGTCTTTTAGAGTGTTTAACTTGGCTTAGTTATGAAACAGATTTAAACTCGCAAAACAAAGTAAAGAGAAATGGTAAACAATAAGACATACAATAATGTAGTAAACACCTTACTAAGATTAGGTGAATACCACCAACAAATCAGCACAACTTCAGTAGGTGATATCTACGACATCAACTTAGAGAAAATGCAGAAGTTCCCATTGCTTCATATCAACCCTGTAAATGTATCAACAGGAGATAGTCAGCTTACTTACAACTTTCAAATATTTATTATGGATATGGTAAGCGAAAAAGAAGATTGGGCTAAGAACAATGCTTCAGCTAACTTCCCTAAGCTTTATAAGACTTTAAGTAATGAGCAAGATGTATTTAACGAAGTGCTACAAATATGTACTGACTTTATAGGAATGCTTAGACACTCAGAACAACAATCGTTACAAGGAACAAACGACATAAACGCTCCTATATACTTTACACAAGACCAATTCACGATAGAGCCGTTTCAAGAAAGATTTGACAACTTGTGTTGTGGATGGGTATTTAATATTGGAGTCTTAGTTCAGAACGACTTTCAGACTTGCGATATTCCTGTAACTTCAGATGGTGCAGGTTATTAATGAAATGGAAAATTGGATATATTACAATACAGTTAAGTTGGAAAGGGTGGAAAATAACATTTGATTTATGAAGACTGAAAACATAGAAAGGTACTTAGATAGCTTTGGAAAGTATGTAGTTCAGCAATCAAGAGCTAACTTAACTAAAGGGAAAAAGAATGTAGATAAGAGTTTATACAACTCTATCAAGTTTGAAGTAGAAAATACTCCTGACGGTTTCTCAGTAAAATTCTTTATGAATAGCTATGGTTCTTTTGTAGATAAAGGAGTTTCAGGAAATAAGAAAATACAAGAGTTTGTTACTTGGGATAATAGAAAGGTAGCAAGTCCTTATAATTACAAGTCTAAGCAACCACCTTCAGGAATTATAGAAAAGTGGATTAAGAAAAGAGGATTAAAAGGCAGGGATAATAAAACAGGAAGATTTATCACTCATAAGACACTATCTTTTTTAATTGCAAGAAGTATAAAACTTAAAGGAACAAAAGGTATAAGTTTCTTTCAAAGACCATTAGGATTAGGGCTTAAGAAGTTTGGAGCAGAAATGTTAGGAGCAGTCAAAGAAGATATAATTAATAGTTTAACAACAGTAAAATAAATGGCAACACAAATAGAACAACACCCTTTATACGATACACTTCCTGTAGGTCAGGAGGTAATATTTACAGTATCTAATTCAGCTATTGTACCAACAGAAACAAAAGTAAAGTTTATTGCTGAAGTTCATATAAGCGACACAGCTATTAATCTATCTACTTCTACTCCTGTAGGTACATTTAAAACTACTCCTAATAAAGCAGGGGTTGGAATATTTGACTTCAGACCTATTATTGAAAGCTTTGTAAGTGCTGATAATATAGCAGGAGATGGAAGTCCTTACAAGATACACACTTCTTCAGCTGCAATTCAATTCCCGTTACATATAATAAACAAGTTTTCTACTAATACAAATTCAGTAAGGTACTTAGCAATAGTATTTAAAACAGAATACTTAGATACGACAGTAATCCCCAACACTATAACAGATGACGGAACTCAAGATGACTCAGACGAATACACGCTATTCAATGGGTATTTAAAGCACAATGACAGACTTAAAATTGGTTCACCTAACAACTTTGGTTATAATGTAGAAAAGTTTGAATTAGCTCCTGTTTCTCTTGCTCAATTTTTAAGTAACGCACCAACTACTCAATACGCTAATAAAGAAGATTACGGAACTCTTGCATTACTGACTGATTCAACTTTAAGTTATGTGAAGTTCACATTTACAGAACACGACGGAACAGTAACAACTTTAGATGTAGACAATACTGACGCTAACGGAGGGTTCACTACTTATTCTACAGACGCTAAGAACCAAATATTATTCATTGGATGTTTCCCTGCTAACTTAAGAAATTACGATACAGCATTTGAAGCACTAATAACAGCAGGAACTTTATCACATTACACAGTAGCAGCTTATAATGTATCAGATGTTATAATAAGTGAAACAGTAACTATAAATTTAAATTGTCCTACTCTTAAAGGTTACGAACCTATCAGGCTTTGTTGGTTGAATCAATGGGGTGCTTGGGATTACTATACTTTCAAAATGAAGTCTACTAAAATGATTTCAACTAAAGGAAGTACATATCAGCAATTAGGAGGTTCTTGGAACGAAAGTTTATACACTCCTTATGGTTACAAGGGGGGAAAGAAAGCATTTAGAGTAAACGCTACTGAAAAGATAACAATGAACACAGACTTTGTTAATGAATCAGAATCAGAATGGTTTGAGGAGCTTATAAATAGTCCTGAAGTGTATTTAGTGAACAACTATATTTCAGAAAGTTCTGTAGCAAAATTACAAATATTATCACCAAGTCTTTATATAAACCCTGTAAGACTAACAACTTCAAGTTATACTAAAAAGACTGTAGCAAATGATAAATTAATGCAATACACTTTTGAAGTAGAAAAGAGTAAGAACTTAAGAACTCAATCAATATAATGAGCGTACAACTTATAATATATCCACAAAGTTATGAAGGGACTCATAACGCTATTTCAGGAACACCTAGTGAATTTATTGTTGATGGAATAAACTTTAACACTATAAATACTTCCACTCAGTATGTAGCTTCTGCTCCTTTTCCACAAAATGCAATAAACTTTTACGCTCCCACACTTCCTTTAAACAATTGGGATAGATATAATAGTTTAGGGGGTGGTATTGTAAGTGAAACTTCAGGTGATATTCTGTTCCCGTCAGGTACTTCAGGAAATGAAGATTGTGGTATAATTCAAAAGCTATCTAATTTAACAATAGGAATAGATTATACAGTAAGTATTGATATTGCCTTAGTTTCTGCAACCGCTGACTTATTTGTAAATACTTATAACGGAACTGTTTTAAATTCAACAGCAACGCTTACACAATCTGTAGGAATTGTTTCAACAACCTTTACAGCAAACGCAACAGACCAAACTATTCTAATAGGTGCTTCAGGAATTGGAACAATAATTGTAAGTTCAATTTCAACACAACAAGTTAGTGGATTAACAGTTGCTAGTTTATCTGACGGGCAAGTAATTTGCGACCTTTATGAAGATGAGGATATTCCTTTAAGTCTTAGTGTTGATGACTTTAAAAATGTAGCTGAAAAGGTGCAGTCTTATTCTAAAGCGTTTAATCTTCCTGCTACAAAAAGAAACAATAGAATCTTTGACCAAATCTTTGAAATAACTCGTTCAGATGATGGGGTTATTTTTAACCCTTATAAGAAAACTCAATGCGTACTTAAGCAAGATGGCTTTATTTTATTTGAAGGGTATTTAAGACTGTTAGACGTAACGGATAAGGAAGGAGAAATAAGCTACAATGTAAACTTGTATTCAGAAGTAGTAGCGTTGGCTGATGTTTGTTGCCATATCAGCTGTTAAAGTTTGTAAGTTAGCAATGATGTTAGCTGCTGTGTAAGCACCTGAAGCAGTTGAAGCGTTTACTGTACCGTCTACTGCAAATGCTCCTGTAGTAGCTGTTAAGAACCCTTCAAATTGTCCTCCTGTAGCTGCTGCTCCTGACCATACTGAACCTTCAACTCCATTAGCGATAATTTCTCCCATATAAGAGATTACATAGTCATCAAAAGATGCAGGTGGTGGTGCTCCTGCTCCTGCTCTCATTTGTAAACTTTCGAAGCTGTCCAAAAGCGTAGCTTTACATAAGTCTAAGTTAATTTGTAAGTTCTTAGGCTCAAGTACATTTTCTGTCAAAGCGAGAGTACCTGCTCCGTCAAAGTTGCAAGTAGCGTCTGCTACTAAAGATGAACCTGCCATTCTTTGGATGTTAGACTTGAACTTGATGTTTTCCATCAAAGTTAAGTATTCTAGTGAGTTTGCTTGGTTTAAAGCTGCTGAAATGTAAAATCCTGCTGCCTTACCTGCATAATTACTTGTTGTAGTAAATGCCATAATTTTTGTTTTTTATTTATTAATTATTATTTATTTAAATCGTGTAAGAACTTTTCTCTTTAGATAGTTTGTTATATTCTTTTCTTGCCATTGGCTTTCTATCTGAACTGAACTTGTTTGTGTCTAAAGGTGCTGAAGCAGGTTGTGCTGCTAACTCAGTCTTTAGTTTTTCGTTTTCTTCTTTTAACTTAGTTAATTCATCTTCTGCTGAAAACTCAACTACTTCTGTAGTTTTAATAGACTTAGGATTTGTAGAAGGTTCAGTTGTTTCTTCTGACATTTCTTCAACTTCGTCATCACCTCCAACTTTATCTTCTTTTAAGTCTGCGATTGCGTCCTCTAAGTTTTGTACTCTTTCTACTAATCTTTCAAAAGCGTCATCTTCAACTTCTAATTCTTCAGTAACTTCTTCAGCTAATTCTTCTTCCTCAACTACTTCTTCAGTTTCTGATTCAATAACCTCAGCAACAATACCTTCTTCTTCTACTCTGAAAGATACTCCTGTGTCAGTCTTATAAGTTCCAACAGGTAATAAAATTGTAGTTCCATCTTCAGTCAATACTGAAATGTCTACTCCTGCTTCTAATTCCTCAGCAGTTGAAACGAAAATAGTTCCGTCTTCTGATTTTGCTTGCCACTCTAACTTAATTGTTTCTTCTTTGTTAAGTCCTAGAGCTACTAAAATTTGTTCTTTTAAATCCATAGTTGATTATTGTTAATTGTTTGTTATATAATAGAATATTTATTTTTTTGTTTGATTTTCCTTAATTATTTCATTAAGTGCTGTAAGAATTTCCTCGTTTGTTGGAGCTTTTTCTGACATCTTTTCCATCTTGTCTGTAAAGTATCCTTCAATTGAAAGTCCTTTAAGTTCTCCTTCTTTGATTTTATTCCAAAGCTCGTCATTGTCTATTTTCATTTTAACGAACCAAGTGCCGTTAGGTAAGTCGTAGCCGTATAACTTAGACTTGTCCATATCACCTTCCTTAATCCAACTTTCAACTGTTAGAACGCCTGAAACTCTATCCTGATGTTGGTATGTAGCTTTGTGGTGATTGTTATGTTTTAAGTATAACTCAGAAGCTTTCCTAACTGTATCAGGACTAAAATAAACATAGTAATCTGAATCTGTATTAGGGTTATGTCTGAATATTTGCTTATTAGGAATAAGAGCAGGACTAACCAACATTCTTTTTTCTTCATCTACTTTAGCAAATGTTAAGTTATTCTTTTCTTTTCCAAAGTAAACAAAGTCTTGTTCTATTGCAGGTGATGTTACTAAACTAATAGCGTCAATAGCTAGTTCTTCTGAATCGTCTGCAATTACTAATTCCACTATGTTTGTTACTTTCATATCTTCGTAATAGTCTTTATTGGCTTCTTCACATTCAGCTACTGAGTCGTAAGTACAGCTTCCTGTCTTTCCCCATTTGTATTTTCCGTTTTCACATTTTTCGCAAGGCATATTATATAATAGATTTTAAGTTAATTTATTTGATTTTAGATTGTAGCCCTTCTTCTAATATTGGCTAGTTGGTTTTGGCTGTTAGTCATTTCATCTGTTACTACATAAGCTTTAGCTGCTTCAGGCGCTACTCCTCCTGATATATCAAAAGCTCCTGACATCATTTGTGGTGCAGGTGTAGATGATGCAGGTGCTGAAACAGAACCGCCACCACCACCACCACCACTTTCAGGACTTGTAGAAAGAATTTTCTGTATAGATGCTGCACCCATAACTCCTGTAGCTACCGCTTGAATAACATTAAAAGGAGCAGGTACATTAGCCATTGCATTCATAATAGCTTGTTGCGTATTGTAAATAGTCTTAGCTACAGCTACCGCCTTTTGTGCCTTATCACTTTTTTCAGTTAAAGCACCTAAAGCATCAAACCCCATAGCAATTGTGTTCTGTTTCTCTTGTTCTACTAATTTTGCAAAAGCTATTTTTTTATCCATCTCTTTTTTAGCTAAATCTAAAGACTTTTTCATAGCTTCCTTCTCTGCTGCTTCTTTTTCTTTTCTAGCTTGTTCTTGAGCATCTGCTATTTCTTTCAATCTAGCTTTTTCAGCATCTTCTCTTTCTTTTAATCTAGCTTTTTCTTCTGCTAATATTTCTCTTTCTAAACTATTTACTTCAGTAACTACTCTCCTTCTCATTTTAATAGAAGCAGTTTCTTTTTCAATTAATTCTACTTTTAATTGTGCTAATTTAGCTTCATCTTCAACAAGATTTTTGGAAGTTAACATCTGTTCATTTTGAATAGCTACTTTTTCTCTTGCTAATTCTAATTCTCTTTGTGTAGTCTTTTCTTCAAGTTCTAAAGCCTTAGTTAAGTTGTCTAGTCTTTCTTTTGCTGACTTTGTTTCATCTTCTGCAATTAATCTAGCTTTTTCTATTTCTTGTCTAGTTTTGGCTTTTTGTACTGAGAATGCTAACTCTGCATCTCTTAATTTTTGCAACCTAATTTCTAGGTCGTCCATTATTTTAACTTCTTTTGTAACTTCTTCAACTATTCCTGAAATGCTTTCTTTAAGCTTGTCAGCAGCTTCAGACCACTTCCCCTGAAAGACTAAACTGATTGCTTCTCCAACATCTGACATTCTATCTTTTAACACATCAATAGTAGTACCTATTGCTTTAAATGCTCTGTCTAATTTGTCAGCTCCTTCTTTTGTACTTGTGAAATAAGTTGCTAAAGCACCAAAAGCAATTAATAAAGCACCAATTCCTGTACTCATTATACCTGCTTTGATAGAACCGAACATTACCTTAGCTGATTTACCTGCTGAAACAAAACTTGCTTTTACTGAGTTTAAAGAAACTCCCATTATTTTAAATTCACTAGCTAATCCTTTTGCGTCTTTTGACACTTCTCCTATATTGGATTTAACCTCTGCTTCTAATACTACTTTTTCTGCCATAATTTTATTTTATAAAGTTACCCCTGTTTTTATTTGTGTGAATCTTATATTACTGCACCATTCTATAATCGTATTTGCGTGTCCTCTTACATCCATTACAAAATTAGTTCCTGAAACTGCTGCTGTTGGTTGCCAATTAGTAGTATGACCACTATGCTGTACAGTATCTCTTTCTCTTGATATACTTAGAACTCCTGACTTGTTAATTATAACACCCCTTTCAGTCCAACTACCAAAATCACCTGCTGCTCCACCTCCTGACGTATCAGTACCTCCTACTCTTACTGCTAATACGTCAGCGTGAAAGTACATAGCAGTATTGTCAGGAACTTCTAGTAAACTTCCTGTAGTGTTATTTAAGTAACTAGCTTTAGTGTTTCCGTCTGTGGTTGTTAGTCCGTACATCATATGCATAGACTGTCTTTCAGCTAAGTTGTCTGTTGCTTTGTTACCCCCTAAGACAATAGTATTGTCAGTTGTTGCTTCTCCTAAAGTACCATAGACATTAGCGTTATTTACTCCGTTTGCTATTTCATTTTGATTACCTACTATAATGTTATTCCTAGACATACCTTTTACAGTATTGTTCTCCCCCATTATATAAGTATTATTAGTACCTGTTTCTGTGGTATTCCCTGAGCCTTGAGTATTGTTATTTTCATTGTCAAAGCTACGATTCAGATTTGTATTATATCTAAATGTTGAACAAGTTCCTGACGCTTTATTGTAAGTGTACCCATAAGCTTCACATTGTAATTGATTTGGAGTAACTAAAATAGGCACATCTTCATAGTCGTTTCCTGAAGTAAAAGTTACAACCCCAAGACTTGAAATTGAATAAGGTTTAACATCAAATCCTGATAAGTTTTCTATTGTTCTTATTATTTCTGACATTATGGTATAAGTATAAATTCTACAGTTGCTAAGTCGTTTGGTTTATAGTCTATCTTGTTTACTCTAAATGTTCTGTTCTTAAGGAATACAGTATCATTGAATTTAAAGGTATTAATATCAGCAGGAGTTAAATTAACCTTGATAGTCATAATTCTAGTGTTAGGATTGTAAAGTTCTGAATAGTAAGGTAGCCAATACAAGTTAAATAAGTTATCAGGAACAGAACTACCAACTCCTGTTAAAAGCTGACATTCTCCAAAGTGGAAATCTTTTGAACCTACTACTGTTGGCACATCAGTCAAATGGCTAAATTGTAAAAAATAGTCTTGATTATCTGAAGTAACACCATTTTGTGCAGGCATATAGTAAGAAGCTCCTGTATTCTTGACTCCGTTGTTATACATTATTCTAGGACTATTTTCAAACCCTTCAGAAGTTCCGTCATCAGCGTTATAAGAATAAATTGCAGGAGTTATAAAGTCAGGAAATTGACTCATTAAAGGTTTGACTACTGTAGCCGCAAAAGGTTCTGCTACTATTTCATCTTCCCCAACTAATATGTTAAATTCATTTCCTGCGTCATACATCTTACTTCCGTATAAATGTCCTCCTACTAGATTCTTGTAATTAGTAAAAGCATAGTCATCGTCATCTTCTACAAACTTAAAAATTGTTTTTTTATTTAAGTCCGCTAAAGGTTCTAACTTCATTTCTGAAACATCTATCTTTTCTGTCCAATCTAAAGGAGTAGTAGTATTGTTCAAAAACACATCAGCATAAGGTTCTATCAGAATATTGTTCGGATTATTTTCGTCAGGTAAAGTAACTAAGTTAAACATAGTAAGCAGTCCTTTTAAGAAATCCCATTGACCTGTTTCACCTCTTAAATTTTGCAAAAGGGTATTAGTTGTTGCTAGTCCACTCCCTATTGCAGCTATTATATTATTAGCATTATTTGGATATTGACTATAAGTACCTGCAACATCTGACTTCCATTCTACTTGTAAAGTATCATTTTGTTGTAAGTTAATATTCTGACTAACACTATAATATGGAAAAGCATTAGAATTATCATAAAACAATTCATAAGTATTTAAGAGTGTTCCTGCACTATTTCTATGAGCTATCCGTGCTGACATTCCTGTAGAACCACTCCAATATTTAAAAGATAAGTCTACTTGTAAGTTATACTGCGTATTGTCATTTGGAGCTACAAATCTATGATTAACGTCATCATAACCTAAATCAGTAGAAAATGTATTAGGAGTGTCTAGTTGATAATTAGCATAAGATGTAGTTGAATAAGGAAATACAGTATTTGCTCCTGTTGAAGAAGGTTCTGTGCTGCTATCATTAGAACCCCAATTAAAGTCCATATAAAGCTTCTTAAATTCTGTCGTATCAAACAAAGCACTTTCGTAAGTAAAAGGAGTAGGTTCAAATATCCTGTCTATTAAATACTTAATATTTATAAAAGGTCTAAACGCTTGTTCTAATTGTGTAAGTTCAGGGTTTCCTACAGTTGCTGAATTTCCACTATTACTAGAACCCCCTACAATAAATTGATGATTCCAATCTACAAAAGGATATTTGACAGTACTGTTAGTGTCCCTGAACCCTGAAGTACTAGGGTTTAAGTAAGTT
>JACKZZ010004349.1_pt1 | contig 18855 bp, 5 predicted proteins | sample 8027871 | NCBI WGS metagenome assembly JACKZZ01 (sample SAMN15724774, study PRJNA655200) | protist metagenome | isolation source: fluorescence activated cell sorting (FACS) single amplified genomes of... | place: USA: West Boothbay Harbor, Gulf of Maine | collected 2000-07-19
TGTGGAGGGCTATGTGTACGGGGACGTCGACGTCGAGCACAACTGCATCAACTTTGTGTAGTCAACAACTACCGAGCTCGAGAAATGATCTGCCGTATGAGCTCTTCCTGGCGACGGGCCCGGGCGGTGCTGGCAGTAACTTTTTCGTTCTCGATGCGATGGCGATGGGAGGACATATTCCCATGACGGAGAAACCGATTTTGTCCACGCACTGGAAAGGCGAGCAGTTGACGTGCTTCACGGTCGTAGGTGTAGCTGGGATTCGAGAGTGGGTGGCGGCGAGAATAGCACGACAGCGATCCAGAATAGAAAAAAGCGAGGCGGCGGGCAATGTGGGGGTAACGCCAACTAGCGACAGAAGCGGCTTGGGGCTGCAAAGTGGTGGTGGAGAATACACTGATGTATCGACGTGTTTTGATTTGCGTAGTTGCGTCCTGCTGGTAAGGGTAACAGTTTGTTGTATGTGTATGATAGGACTCGTCTTCACTTTCTCCTGATCATATTCGACGTGCAATGAATTACTCAGCCCTGCTCGCCGTCCGTGCACAACCGTCCGGACGATGACGAAGACGCAGTTTCGATCGTGACGCTTTCTCCAATGGTGCCTACGGTTGCTGATGCTTCTGAAGAAGACGACAACTTGGCAGCTCTTAATAACACGACGGAAAGAAGAACCCAGGAGTCAAAACCTTCTGCTCCGGTCAAGCTGAATTCCCCACCGACCCTTGCGACGCCAACGATATCGAATCTCAACACCTTTCGCCTCAGCACACGCGCACCGCAAACGAAAAGGCTGCAACCGGGCGGGCACCAAACGTGCAGTATGGCGACCTTGTTACAACATGCGGGGGCAGCGCCTTCGCTTCCGCAGCACGAGCAGAGTTCGCAGGAACGACCCGAGGAGGGGCGGTGTGTGGCGGCTGAAAACCCTGCATTCGCCTGTGATGAGCCAAAGCTCCCGAGACGATTCTCGTCACACAAGACTGCCCTGGATGCTTGCGAGGCTGGGAGTTTGGTCCTCGCCGGGGACGTCGACGGTTATCTGCACTTCATCGAGATATGCAGCGGCAAGACTTTCAAATCGTTTTTGGCGCACAAGGAGCCCATCGTAGCGGTGGACGTGGTCGTAGCGACAATAAATGAGGACGAAGTGCTGGGGAATGCAGATGCAAATGCTGAGGAATGCGACGAGGAAGAGAACCAGCAGGAGGAGCTAGAGGGATCGCATTTACACCACAGTCCGTTACAGCTTCTCAAGAAAAGCGACTTCACGCGATCGATGACGCGCATTCGATCGACGCCGACGTTGCTGACGGCGGCACAGGTTTTCAATGGGGTATCAAATGCGAATGCGAAAGAGAAATCCTCTTCTTGTCCTGCCGTCAACCTTCTCCTCACGGCACAGAGCGGTCAAGTGCTCGTGTGGGATTTTCGGGAATTGCTGGCAACGGTAAGCGGAAAAAACATATCAACTGCCAGCAGCGCTTTGCCTTGCGGTAAACGTAAAGCAAAAGGGAAGAACGCTACGAAGAAACCGGTGGCGAGCGTCGTTGAGAACTATCCGCGGCGAAATGTAAAAGAGCCGCTCGTCCCAGAAGTCGATGCGCTTGCGCTAACAGCACCGAACAAAGAGTTCTACACGCATCCAATGTCTCCACCAGCTCTTCTTTTTTACGACGAGCAAGAGGCTGCCTATATCGTTATTCCGAGAAACACAAAACCAGGCGCCAAGCCAATTTCCGAGCAAGAGTACATTTCGGCCCCGCCGAAGGGGTCAAGCGGTTTCCTCGCCGAGCAAGACCGCCGGGCAATCTACGCTGCTTTTCTCCGATATTCCACGATGTTGAAGGAACGTCAAGAGTGGGACATTTGCGATGCAGCAGCACAGATCTGGGACCGCTCGATGCGATACCGAAACGAAGTGCGGTATCTGGCAAGACTTGACGAGCTGCTGTTAATAGAGGGAGGAGCAAATGAAAATACAACGACTTGTACAACGACAGGCATAGCCAACGTGAAGAAAATTAACAAAAAGAAAGCAGGGGCTAAGACGAAAGCTGAAGACTGTGGAAAAGCAACATTCACAGCAGCAGGAGCATCGGTTGGAAAAGTGGAAATATCGCCAGTCATCGCGTCGTCGCGCGTAAGTTGCCTTTTGTGCGACGAAGCACAGGACCTTCTGCCGTGCCAGCTGTTGCTGTTTCAGATTGTGTGCGGACCGAATACCGAATGCGCATTTGCCGGCGATACAGCGCAAACCATTCATTTCGGCCGATCATTCCGGTTTGCCGACCTCAAAGACCTCTGGTGGAAGCACTTCGCACGCCCAATGAATCAACTTTCTTCACCAGCCTTTCGGCTGCCACTTTTACTTCTTGACGACCAGAGAAAAGCTCTAGTCGATGAGGACCACGATTCTCGCAAGCAAAAGAAGCTATCCAAGCAGAAACAGCGCGCCATGAAGGCGAACAAAGCGCGTTCGGAAGCACCGGCCGCGACGTCAACGAAGAACAGTGCGGTTACTAACAGCAGCTGCTCCGAGCTCTTGGGATCGGGTAAAGCAGCAGCACCAGCAGAAGGGGTGGCAAACAAAAAATTGCCACTTGATGCAGGTGGCACTACGAAAGTGCAGTTCCTTACCAAAAATTTTCGCACACACCAGGGAGTGCTTGACTTTGCCGCGCTGGTGGTGGACGTACTGCATGAATTTTTCGACCGAAGCGTCGACCGCATGCCTCGCGAAACGTCAACGACAAGCGGAGTTCCTCCATATCTCGTGTGTGGCTTATCCAGAACAGACTTCGTCGCGAAACTCTTTGGAACGACTCCACTATCAACAGCAGATGAAGCGAACGGGCCCGACGACGAACACGAAAAATCGCTTTTGCTCGCTGGAGAAGGGCTGAAGAATAGACCAGGTGGTGTGTCCGTAATAAAAAACGCTTCGCCACCCTACGCACCCTCAGCGGATCGGGCCTCAGCCGGCACTTTGGGTGCAGACCAGGTTATCCTCGTGCAAAGCGAGGACGGAAAGAGGGATGTTCTCGCGCACTTCGGTCCCGGGGTGGTGGTGCTAACAGTGTGCGACTCTAAGGGTCTGGAGTTCGACGACGTCATTCTGTGGAACTTCTTCAGCGAGAGTGATTGCGACGAGAAATGCTGGCTCCGACTCTACGATTACATGGAACGCGAAGTAGAGCGGCTCGTCGAAGGTCTTGTCACCACGTCCACGTCGACCTCGGACAAAAACGAAGCAGAGGGCGAAAGTAGAGCTCCGCAGAAGAATAGCGCCGGCGCTTCTGCTTCCGGATCATCATCTGCAAATGCCTGGTTGCCTGAAGACGTCCAGCGTCGGGAGGACGAGCGCAGCCGGCTTCTCGCGCAGGTCGAGTTCCTCCGTGAGGGCCGTGCTTTGGCTCGAAATTCGCGCAAAACCGATCCCGGCAGCATGTGGTGGAGCCAATGGGCTACCGCTCTGAAGATTCTGTACGTGGGTGTCACGCGCGCGAAAAAAAAGATTCTACTTTACGAAACGGCGCCGCTCACTCCCGGCTCCGCGGCGAAAGCGGCGAAGGACTTCTTCGCAGACTCGCGAGTGGCTTTTGGTGTGTCTGAGAAGGCCGCGATGCGCTGGGCCGACATCAGCGTGCAAGACGAGGGAGACGAGAGTGCCGCGGACGTCGCATTGTCCGCCTTTGTGCAGAGGTCGGACGAGGGTGCCTACGTCAGTCGCGGTCACGAGTTTTTCCAGCGAGGCTTGTATCGTGAAGCTAAGAACATGTACGCAGCTGGTAACGAACACAAACTTGCGCAACGGGCGGAGGCGCGAAGCATTGCAGAACAAAATGGGGCGCACGGAGACGCGGCACTACTGCTGGAGGAGGCAGGTTTCTTTGAAGAAGCAGCGGAAAACTTCGAGAAGGGCGGCGACGTTCTTCGGGTTTTGGAGTGTCTTGACAAAACGGAAGACGGGGAGATGATCCTGTCGAAACTGGAGCAGATGCGACTCGCGCTGGCAGAAGCAAGCTACGCTGTCGGAGGGGCAACAGGAAAAATACTCGAAGTGAAAACTGGCGGGAAGACAGACAGTGCCGCTGGAGGCGGCGAAGGTGGTAGTGTGATAGTCGAAAAAGCAAAGCGGTCGTTCTCAGCCGGCGCGAGTGAACAACAACAACAAAGCGAGTCCGGAGGTGGTGGAAGTGCAACAGGACAGGCTGCAGGAGATTCGTCAGGCGGCCTTACCGCGGCGGTGTCGCGACTTGGCAGTGATGAGGTAGAAGATCTGCGTGCCGCCATTGGGCGTTTATGGGCGAAGTACAGCTTTGCCGCGAAGGAAGCGGCTCGGTATGACCAGCTGAGAACCGAATACGCCAGTTTTTCTTTCTACCCAGCGGATCGTGGTGCGAGCGGGTTTTGGGGTGGCACCATTGACGGTAGATCAGGCGGGTCACACCGACGGGCACGTCATGTCGACCTTAACTGGATCTGCGTGCCGCCGGACGTTAACACGCTTGAGGACTTGGCACGGCTCTTTCTTATTCACAAGCCAAAGGGCGAGACCGCAGAATTTCTACCTGCAGTATTGAAGCACTACCCGAATACGCAGAAAGCGCGACTCAAGACGCTTTTGGGGAAGTTGCGACGCGAGATGGCGGAGGGCGGCGTTCTGGCCCAGCTGAAGGCGTCGGACCCAGGTGGGAGTGGTAAGCGCGTAGAACAGGCGGTCAGTACCAGTGTAGCGGAACCACGACAGGCGGCGCCTGCTGACGTGTCTTCGCGCGGTTTCTTTCAGTTTGAGGAATTCTCACCAGAGGTGCAGGCCGTGATAGCCAGTAAGCCGAAGTTTCTGTCGAGCAGCAACAGCAAGGAAGTAGCAAAATTGTTTGCGGCGGCTTCAACAAGTTTCGGCACACGCTTACAGGTAAAGCGCACGCAGCGGCGAATCGCGGAGCTGGAAGAACAGGCGGTCCTCGAGCAGGCATTGCTCGAAAGCGTAAGCTCCACCACAGCCGCGGAGCAAGCAGATAGAAACGTCGAACTCGAAGTGGAGACGCGGCGGTTGCAAAAGCAGGTCGGCAAGTTGCAGGCCAGTGCAGCCGAGGCAGAGGAAACTATGGACGCGGCGCTCGCGCCGCTCCGGTCGGACCAGCTGGTCGAGGTGTACTTTGAAGCTGCGCGCAAGGGGCTTCTCTCGCTTGTACAGAAGTTGATTTTGGACAAGCACATGAGCATCTATACGCGGGAGAGCAAGACCGGAAACACGATTTTGCACGCCACGGTGAGCAGTCGCCGGAAAGAGCTCTTGAAGTGGCTGCTGGGGACGGAGTGTTACGGCATGCTTGCCCTTCGCGGCCGTAAGCGGGGCTTTGCTTCGGGCAGCGAGGACGAACGTGCAATACTGGCTTCAAGATGGGTGTGCATGAAGAACAAACGGGGTGAAACAGCATTACTGCTTTCGGTGCGGACGGGGGAACTTTGCATCGCGAATGAGTTCTTTGACCACGCGGACTTTGCTAGCTGGGCGTGGGGATCTCTCCTGCGTCCGGTCGCGAGAAAAATCGCTTCGCGTGAACATTGTTTCTTGCACAACGAGGGGCCGAAGAGTCCGGATGACATCGTGCGCAAGCAGAATGCTCGCGCGGCAGTTTTGCCACCCGGCTATTGCTCCGACAACGACTCCGACGACTCAGCAGAAAGCGGGTCATCCCGTGAGGGCTGCAGAACGGATCTGTCCGACGATGACAAAGAGGAAATGTTCACACTTCACGCAGATCGCCTCGTGGCGAAACAGGCGCGCAGCCGGCGGCAAGATAAGACGAGCAGGACAACATCGTCGCCAGAGAGCTGGGATACATTTGAGAAGCGGTTCTACCTCCGTGTGTTAGAAGGCGCTCGGCGTAATTCGGAAATCCGCGACTTCCTGCAGGCGCGAGAGACGCTGGGACATCAGATGAAAAGCCGCATTGACTTTGTCATGCGGCGCGCGCAGCTTCGGCACTTGGACGGGGCGCTCTCGAACGTAACCGCGCGGGAGAATTACGAGATAGGCTGGTCGTTTGAGGAGAAAGAGCCTTTTTGGTTTCTGGAATGGTGGTTCAGTGCCTCCGCGTGGCCGTGGTGGCGGCGCTATGCCGGGAACAAGGTCTTCGACGTTGTGGAGTGGGGTCGGCATGCCCGTGCTCGCTCCGTCGCCGCGCGCATGACAGAACACGCGCTTACCTGCTCCAGACTTCTGGAGCGCCAGCCGTTGATGTGGTTTTTTGAGCGGTGGAACGCGCCCGCGGGGTTTCGCCCTTTGCAGCAATCCGGCGCAGAGGGGGCAGACTACGAAGCAGACGAGGACGACGAAATTGCGTGCATCGACGGTATCGGCCGGGCAGTCAGCTACCGAGACAAGTATTCTCCGGCAAAGACCAACGCAAGGTACACCAACATCTTCGAAGCGACCGTGTATGGAGCGGAAGAGGTGGACGGCGCCCCGACATCGTTTCTGGCACGAAACGTGTTGGGACTGCGATTCGGATACAGCTCTAACGGGAATGAGTTTTTGTCGGACGAGCAGAAGCTGCTGCGCGATTGGGAGGCAACGGATATCTCTCCGGACGACGATCGAAAATGCAACGCGGACGAGTGGTATCACACCCTGCTTTGGGATCACTGGCCGGCGAGGGTCGATTTGGAAGGTGAACACTGGCCTGATTGTTGGGGGTTTTTTCATGAGAAGCTTTGGCTTGCCTACCAGCGTGACATCGAACCTCTGAAGGGTCTCACACCGATGCAACGCACAGACGACCTCGTGGAACGTCCAAAGCTCCATCACGGGTACGACTACGATACGGACGGCAGTTCGAGCGACGAAGAAGAAACTTGTGACGCAATGAACAGCAACGCTAGCAACAAGGTTAGCAGCGGCAGCGCCAGCGCCTCTTCGACGTCTACCAGCACAAATAAGACGAACAAGACGAACTGGGCGACGCAAACAGAGCATACACTCTTATTAGTTCCGGACCTGCCCAGCAGAGAGTGGAGGCAATTTTCGAATGTGCACTTTTTGGACGGGAACTCAGCTGATTCTAGCGAATGTCTCATACCAAAGTTGCCCTGCGGAGGTAGAGTGGGAACAGGGACGTGCGTCGAACACGACAAGCTGAAAGGGTTGTGTTTATATGGCGGCCAGCTAGGTCTTTTCGATTGTGCACGGAAAGACGTTCGAGTCACCCACGCGCCGCTCGAAGAAGAAGGGGACACGTGCAGCAGGGAAGCTGCATGCACACAAGCACATGGCCTCCCGCAGAGCCATCTGACCAAAACCGAGTTCACCGTCGACCGCAAATACATCTTCATGGTGCTGATGCGTTGCTATTTCAAGAATTCAGAGGCCGGCGGACTGCGTGTGGTCAAAGTGCAAGACATGCCCCGACTGGATATCTACGTGGCCGCGGACGACTGGTACTTTCTGTTCTGGCTGATTCAGGACCGGCACCTGCTGAACCCCGGTCAATACATCTTGGCACCGGCGGAAGTAGACGGCGTATCAGCTTGTTCTGAGTCTGAGGAATCTCCTTCAGACGCATCGAATGCTGTCCCGGCATCGGCGCACTTGAGGCAGGCTCGTGAAACTTTCGTTTGCGAACTGTGCAAGAAGCGCTGTGCCGCGGCAAGTCGCTTCAAGCTGCTGTGTGCGCATGAATTTTGTCGAAAGTGTATGGTCGAGGAGGTTCCGGCGTACGATACGAAAGAGGGATACATGGCGGGCTACAGCTTTCGCGTAGCAGAAGCGTTGCGCACGCGAGGCATTCGCACGCCACAAACAATCGTAACCGAGGATCAGCAAGGGGCCGGGCCGCCGCGTTCGTTGAGGAGTACCATCTCGGAGTGCTACAGCCACTTCGTCACCGGTATGGCTCTCGGGGGGAAATCCTCCGAGTCCCACGACGCTGATAAGTCGGCAGTTGCGGAGCACCTCCGAGATCCACCGATAGACTTGCGACTCAAGTACAAGAAGTGCCCGTGTTGTCGCAGAGACGCGCATCCCGGGATTGCGGAAGCCCTGATGATTCGACTGCTGCAGGCTTTGAACGTACTGTAAATGTTGTACACGACAAGAGAAGTTCATTAGATATACTTGGCATTGTCAATTTGACGCTTTCTTAGTACCGTGATCGGTACTTATTTGGAAATTCTAACTCGAACGATACGATAACGATCGAAGACGACAACAGAGGCACAGTCGCTTTCACTTGCCTGACGCCCCCACATCATACACCATGCAACACAGGGCGAGAATGGGGTCCGCGAAGCGTGTCAGTCGGGGTCTTGGCGGGACAAGCGTCGTTTCCGCAATCCATACGCACCGCGAGTCCGAATTTCCGCAGGCACGACAGTTGGCGACGCTCTGGGCGCCCTCGCGGCAGCGACGGGCGCGGTGCAGGTCTTGCAGCTGTTGGCGTTCCCCAAGAGCGGGTCGCTACTTCAGTCCGCGCACAAGAACTTCATGGTGAACATGGGGGCCGTCGATCCATGGTCCAGCGTAGTAGACGGGAAGAACGTGATGCATTTCGCTGTTCTGCATCGCCAGGCAAATATTGTAAAGCTGCTCGGTGAAAATGGTTTTCTTTCCCTCGCTGAGAAGCCGAGCACCTACGAGGAAATCGGTCCGCATCCGCGCACCCCCATCGAGGAACTCTTACTCAGCCCCGCGGATTACCGCTCGATGCGCGGTTTCTTGGCGTACTTCGCTCAGAAAGGAATGCTGACGTTCAAACAGTGGGAAACAGCATCAGCACATTCGATGCATGCGGAAACAAAGCGTTGGCGCCGCGAGCTCCTCCTTGACAAGGCGTTCGGCGAAAAGTTCTCAGACGTGCATCAAGTGTTTCTGTTTCATGTTCAGCCGAGAAGTGAAAGTAGGTGCCGACGGGAACAAGCTACCGCTGCGGGCGCCGAATTGCTACCCAAGACGCCACGGACAGCGGCTGCTCCGCCGGGCGCGTCATGTACGGCCGAAACGCAACAGGAGCCGGCGTCACCTGGCAAAAGCTCGCCTGCAACCACCGTCGAAAAGGTCGCAATGAAGGATAAGGCGTCGCCGACTAGTACAGCATTGCCGTCTGGAAGTCCAGACTCTGCTTCAAGTAGCATTCCCGCGGAAAGTCCGCCTTCATCAACGCAATCGCCATCACTGGCAGAACATCCACGTTTGGGAACGCTTTACGACATGATTCGGAATCCACGATGCACTGCTGCTGGTCTGACAAAGTTTTTGGACACGGTGCTGATGATAGACAACGAGGTCTTGGATGGCGAGCGCGGATCGGAGGGATCATCGAGGTCGGTCGACAAATCCTTGCGCGTCAAGTGCGCGTTTGCTGCTCTCATTTTCGGTCGGAACGGCGTCATCGCGTCGGGCCGTGTTGATTTGTTGCGTGGATGCTTCGCGTACACCCGGAACTGGCCGCAGTACGTCTGGGCAGCGCGCTTGGGTCTGGCCCGGGGCTGCGGAGAGGACAATGATCGAGCGCCTTGCTCAACTCTCGCTACGCTCGAGTGCGGAGAGAGTTTGCGGCCGTTCTTGGAGGCGATTCGTAGAAAGATGTCGCTAGAAGTATCAAGTTCTCGTGGAAACACGCGCAGAACCAAAAAAGAGCATCGCGTCCACGAATACGAGTACGAACAGGGTGTGGATTTACTCCGTCTCGCTACTTCGCTGTACTACGAGCGGAATGGTGAAACGGTTCGCTTATTCGACGAGCACGTTGACTCTCGCGGCGCAGATACTGAGCCGGCTACCGGCGAAAAAGTGCGGCGCGACTTCTTGGACCTCTTCAACGAGATGGTGGACGCGCGCGCATGCAGCGACGAGCTGCGCGACAAGCGGCTCTGTTGGCGCATTGCCCGCATCATCGAGAGGGGAACGCGCAAGCCATCCGCTGATGACGAAGCAATTCGTGATCGCGTCAACCGAGTTTACGTTGACGCCAATGCGCGCGTAGCTGCGCTGAGTCCGGCGGCACGAAAACTGTATCAAGAGGATGAAACTTCGCGGCTGTTCCGAAAGAAGAAGTCGCACGAAGATTACCGGCAGGACAGACGACATGAAGCATTCTGCCCCTTTCCGATCTCACCGACGTCACGAGGCCTTGTCGATTTCATCCAACCGCAAAAGCACGAAACCACACTTTGTGGTACATCCGTCGCGGTACCGATCCCAGTCGGTGAAAGCTTGTATTCTCTGGCAGTAGCAAGGGGGCATCCGAAGTTGGCAGACTGGTTTCTCGAGCTGGAGGTCACGAAGGATCACCGCTATCAGAAAGCGCTGGAGGGTCACCAAAAACGAACGTTCGACGAGATGCGCGAGGAGGCGGACGACAGAAGGTGCTACCGTGATGATGAGGTCAATCGTCCGATCGATATGTACATGTCGTTGCCAACCGCCGTGCACAGGGTTCTGAGAACCGTCTGCGACGGCGTCTTTAAGGTGTACCACGACTCGAAGGCAAGAGGCTCCATGTACTACCTGCAGCGTTGCCAGGCAGTGTACTCCCATCTTGCCACATGGCTCGAGACGGCTGAAGCTCGAAACGGCAACCTCCGAGGGATTGCGGCCAGACAGCAATTTCCATCGCCTCTGGGAAAAGAGCTGCTGTCGGAGTTTGTTTACGTTTTCGGGCCGGAAGACAACTCTTGTTTCTCCTTGTACGCCGCAGAGCGCTCGTTTTTGGAGGTGGTGGTTTGGATGGTTCGAGACACCTTAGGTAAGCAATTGTATGGAAAGGGGTGCGAGTTCAGCAGTAGCGCAGCGCTGTTCAAGGAGACGCAAGAGGAGAGGATGCGAATATCGTCCAATTCGAAGCACGACATACTGGAAAGGGAGCCGCTGACTCTCGAAACGGCACAAAAGCACGCGGACCGGATGATGTGTACTGAAGCATCAGGTCGTGCCGGCGCCCCGACCGATCTGTTGGCCTATCACATCGCCCGCGTCTGCTCGCGGCAACTTGCGCGAAACAATCGGCAGCGGGTTCTCGAAATTTTAGACTGGGTGCTCGCGCAGCCGGGGGTGCATGTCAATGCGAGCGGCGGACGCTTTCCCAACGGGCTTCCGAAAGAGTACGTTGTGGAAGAGGCGCGCCAGACGCTTGAGCGTGCGGAAGAGCAGGGTCACACGGTTCGGTCAACGGCAAGCGGGATTCCTGCGTTCCGCTGCAAGCTCGAGCTCACGAGTGTGAAGCGCCCAATCCTGTTCTCTCGGTCGCTCTTCGACATAAGCGATCTGCCGACCTCCTTTTGGCTGATGCGGGAGCTGATCAAGCGTGGCGCAGACCCGAAGGTACGCGGGATTCTTTCCGGCAGGAAAGCGCGGCACGAAGTGGCGTTGCACGCTTCCGCCTCGAGCGTCCGCGACCGCGACGTGGCTGAACCGGTGCCGTGCGGGACTTTGATTGAACAAATTCTGCGAGTCGTGTTCGCGAAGAACCATTTGCAGGCTTCGTGGGACGCTTTTGTCTGTGTTGGTGGCTACAGGTACTACGACGCTTCTCATGAGCGCCAGATGCGGCAAATGCTAGGTCGAGACGAGGAAACCGTGGCGGAGATGCGGAGGCGTGCGGTGGAAGACCGGGACCTTGACTGGGAGGTCAGTAGTGCCAGCGACATCGACGATGACGGAGATCAGATATGCGGGCCGGTCCCGGTGGTCGAAGATGGTTGCGAGAGGTCCGGTCGTGCTGCAACTGGAGCAGGGCCAGCGGGGTCGACGTCCGCTGCTGCATGTGGATGTGGTCAAGAGCAAGAACGTTCAGCGGAGAAGCAAATGGGTGTCGCAGAGCTGCTAGTTGAGGAAGTGGGACTCCAGGGTACTAGCGGCCAGCAGAGCGCCAGCGGCCGCGGCGTCAACATTCACGCTCCGCCCAGAATCGAGACCGGAGAAAGAGTAGCCATCTTCGGTGCAGCAGCTGAGGCGCACGTTGAGAAGTACGGAATTTTGAGCAGCAGCTCGCGCAGTGATGGAGACGATGAGGATGAGCACGACGACAGCTGCACTGACGCTGATAATGAAGGCGAGAATGAAGTTGTGAACTGTTCCGAGACTTCTTCTGATGACTTTTCGAGTGGTGGTCAGCCGAATCCTCTGATTTCCATGATGCAGAAGCAATTTCCGGACGAGATGCGAGAGCGTCTTTCGACGAGCGAAGAAGAACCCGACCCCGACGAGAGTGATGATGTTGGGGGCGGGCTCTACGGCAGCAAGAAAAACAAGGACCGAGGAAAGTCAAAGAGACAACAATCGAAGAGACGGCCGCTGCTGCGCTTTCCGTCCGTGCTGGAGCGGGAGCTGAAAAATTGCCACATTCTGCAGGAGCCAGAACAATACACTTTCCGCAAGATCGAGGCGCTACCTCCAGAGAGCAGCGGCGGAGGCGCTGGGCAAGGCTATGAAGTCCTTGCACCGGGGCGCCGGCAGTCTCGCACCGCCGCTATTCTCGAAAAGGGCGGGGTGGCTGAACTGCTAAAGCCGATTGCTGGTGGCGCTGCCCGGCGAGAGATGTACACCTACGCCCTCCGAATTCACGGAGCCCGTGGTATCCGTTCCCTCCAGCGTCACCTTTACCTCAGCGAGCTCGAGCACTGCCTGCAGCATTGCGAGCCGATCCGCAACGCGACCCCGTCGCAGCAGCGGAGTTTCGTGATGAACTTCAAAATGAAAAAGCGGATTCTGTCCCTGTACGATGTGATCGAGTGGCTGGCGATGGAGCACGACGTCGATATCCAGTGTCTGAATGTGAAGCACCTCCTGGATGCGGCTGAGAACAAATCGCACAATAAGCAGATTCCGTTGCCGATCACGCAGAAGCAAATCGATCAGTTGAAGCGCACACAGGCAACCAAGCGGTTGTCTCTCTTGGGGCAAACGAGTGTCGAACAAAACAAGGATAGCTGCAGAAAGACGACAGGTAGTTTTGCGAAGAAAGCGAACAAGAAATGAAGTGGTCGCCGGTTTTCCCGGTTCGCAAAGACTGCGCACATATGCTTGCAGTGTAAGTGATGTAAGAACTACGGATCTTCACGTGACAGAAACTGGAAAAGTTGCTCCAATCATCGAGGGATACCGTCTTGAAAAGCCGACTCGCGAGGCGTGGTTCTGCACGCAATCTTGTTTTGAAAGTCAGCCTGACCTTCGTAATCGATATGCGTGCTCGAGTCATGGTGCTATATCTTTGTCTTTCTGAGTAGTTGTTTCGTGTCATTGTCATTCATTGATTTCGTCATGACGCATTTCGTCATTCGCAAAGAACGAGGCAGCTCCCCTTAGTTTTCGTTTGGAATACGAAAAGAAAGTCATGTGCGTGGCGCTTTCATCTTCGAATGTTTTCGTCTTGCAGATGCAGTTGATCACACCGTGATACTTCTAATTTCCGTTGCACTATTACACGTCAAGCGATTTTGCGTCCTTCTACAATCCGTACGTTCTCTCCCCCCTCCCAGGACCAAGTCCGTATCACTCGATAAGTGCCCTTTTCAAGAACATGTGAAACAACTCTCCTTCGCCAGCAAATCAGGAAAACAAAAAATGTCCGACGACAACTACGGCTCTATTCCTGGGCAGGAGAAGCCTATTCCCGCGCAAACTGCCGGCATGCCGAATGATCCGTTTGGCGAGAAATTCCGGGTCGAACAGCTCGTGATGAAGCGCGACATCTGCGAGGCCCTCACAGGGTGTGAGTGTGGAAACCGGTATTCTGTCGTCCCCGAGAGCCCGAACATGACCCGCATGTACGTCACCGAAGACTCCACCTGCCTGTGCAAGGTCTGTTGCGGCGCCATGCGGGAACTGAAATTCGACGTGTTCTACGGAGGGAGGTACGAGGACCGGAAGATGCGGGGGGACAACGACCCCCAGATCATCCAGTTCGACAAGCCGTTTGTCTGCCAGTGCTGCAGCTGCCCCTGCATCTGCACCGACTTCTGCCGGCCGAAGGCGATCGTGAAGTGGACGGGGGACGCGTTCGGGGGAAAACGGAACATCGGGCACGTGCAGGACCACTGTCAGTTGTGTGGCGTGCGGGAGGAAATTTACAACGCGAACGCGGAACACATCTACACAGTGAAGGGAGGCTGCTGTCAGTGCGGAGCATTGTGTCCGTGTGGCGACGCGCTGTACGAAGTGGTGGACCGAAAATTTCCGGGAGAAAGAGTCGTGGGGAAAGTGGAAAAGAAGGGTTCATTTTCACTGCTTTTTTTATGGATATGGAAATACATACGAGATAGATAGCTTAGCATACACGTACACCAATCTCACCTAATTCGTAGATCCAACCATTGAACCCCGTGCATAAGTATGCAGCTCGTTGTGCTTTGGTGGTGCTGCTTTGATGATGGTGCTGCGTAGTTGGCTTTCGTGGTTGCTTCTTTTACCTAAACTCATGTCAACATGCACGTGCTCCCATCAACCTTTTCTCAGGTGGCGGCTGCAAGCAGTGTTTAAAAGAGGCCTTTCTGCAGGTGCAGAACTTCGACATCACGCCCCCCGACGACGCAAACCCTGACGAGAAAGCTTTGCTGATGGCAAGCGCACTGATGATCGACTTGCAGTATTACGAGCAGAAGGATGACGACAACAACGGCGCCATGGCCGCCTTCTAATTGATTCAGCTTGTGATCATGGTTCCTTGAGGTGGGCGAGGTGGGGTCAAACGCTTGGAAAAAAGGAGGTTGAGTTGTACCAAGCAAATTTATCGTTACCCGTATGTATCTATCATAACTCGTCGTCGTGCACCAGCTAGGCATGTCGACTTCCCCACGAAAATCTTTTGCTCATAACATTTATCTGATGGCAAATTTGGCTTTCAATTTTTAAGTTTGCTTCCTTGAACTACAAGATAGAAGCAGTTTTAGGGTCGAGGGTAGAGTTTTCTGCAGCACATTTTTACGATCATCAGAGTATGTTTTGGGAAATTCTTTTTTGCATGCATCAAATCCAATGTTAGGGCCTGCACCCAAGTCTTGTGCTCGACATGCCGAAAAGAGCGAATCTCATGTTGTTCGCGGTAACGAGTTGTCGTCCTCAACTACATGCTTCTGATAAAAACCGGTAGCCAGAGTCATTTTTTTAGCTGAGCTCCTCTCTGTGGACCAACATTTGATCCGCCAAAAGTGACAAGCAATGTCATCCCGATCTTCGTGAAAAAATGCTTTGGATAGCAACCGACGCAAAGTCCTAAGAATATTGTTGACCGCGCGCGAAGCATTAAAAACACGCAGCATTTCTCTATCGTGGTTGTGCGGTTGTATTTTTTCGCAGAAATATTTTTGTCTCACGAACTCCACATACATCGAACTACCACTGCGCGGTCGGATTTTGGTTTTTATCCCCCTACTTCGATAACCGTTGACGATGATGATTTACCCAAGTTATCTGTCGCTACTTACGAGCGCTGGGTGGAAAAAAGAGCGTGCTCATTCACTGTCCGACGATGACGAATATGCCGCCTCTCCATCGATATCATCAGCCTCTAACAGAGCACTTTCACCGCCTCCAACCTCCCCACCAACCCCACCGCCGAGAAGACCATCTACCACCTCCTCCCCACCATCTTCAACTCCATCACTCTCCATCTCTTCATCCTCACCATCCGCTACTACTTTCTTTTTGGCATTCGCTTTGCATCTCCTCTCATGGCGCTGCAAAAAACGTATCCGATGAATCAGCGACTTCGTTATCCCCTCACTGGCGTCGTATTCTTTTCGAACAGTCTTGCACTTTCTGCGCCGCAGGTATTTCGTTTTCGTCTTATTCGAATAGTATTCCGCCGCCGTTGGGATCTTTATGCGGAACAGCTTGGCATCAGAGCCCGCGAAAAGTCGACCATTCCTCATCTGGTGCTGCTCCGGTCGATACTCACGCACCTCCCCGAAATCCTTGTAGTTTTTGGTCTTGATTCGGTAGATGAAGATGTAGTCACTGTTCTTGTGTGCCATGAGGTGCTCGTACATCGCGCCCGCTCTGGAGGTGTAGTTGAGGTCGCACAGAGTGCACTTGATCTTTCGGACGTAGGAGTGGTGGCCCTTCCTCTTAACTCCGTCCCCTCTGCGCCACTTCTCGAAGCAGGCCCTCCGATCTCGCGAGGATGGTTGCCCTCGTGCGCTCTTCCTCCTGCCGATCCATTTCCGCATTTGTGCTGTTGTGCTCCCTTCTTCTGCTGCTGTTTTTGTCCGGCTTGTACACCCCGTGGTCTTCTCGAAGGTGTTCCTGGAGCTCCTTGGATAGGGTCAGCATCTCTACCGGGTCGCACAGCACGTCCTCCTTTTCGATTTGCTTTAGCTCCTTCTTGCACCATATGCACCGCGTGCCCCGCAGCGCCCACTCTGCTCCAAGCGGGGGGCCCCTGTATCCCTCAAGTAGCTCCGCTGGATCTTGTCCACTCTCTCCGGCCTCATCTGCTATCTGCCTCCTTGTCCGCAGTTTGTGTTTCTCCCTACTGCTTGCGAAGTGGTGGATGGTGAGTCGATCGGCATGCTCCTGGCGTTCTTCCTCGTCTTCGCCCGTCGTCCAATCCTTAACCGTGTCCAGGATGAATCGCTTCCGTGTCAGTGCGTAGAAGATCGCCTTGTTCTCGGAGTACAAGTCGCTTTCGTTTTCCTCCAGCTGCGGTCTCCTCCTCTTCGTTTCCTCCAGTGGCTCGAACAGCAGCGCTGCCAGTTCGTCATCTATCCCGCACTTGGCCAAATGCTTTCGAAAGTCCCCCATCACCGACGGCACCTTCCTCGTCGAGGGTTCCAGCTCCCTGCTCTTCTCCGCTGTGCGCATGTATCCCCCTCCGTATCTCAATCCTTCCCCCGCGTAATCAGGAAAGAACTCACCAACGAGCGCCGCCTTGGGAATCTCCACCATCGGCCTCCGCATCGTGTGCCCGAGAAACTTCGCCTGCAGGTAGCGGACATGCACCGAGAGCGGCGGCAGCCTTGCCCTCCTCCTCAACCGAGAGAAGTCTATTCTCCCCTCGACTCGGTCCGCCCACGTGACCTCAAGCAGCTGCGACAACATCAAGCACTCCTCATTTGCCAGATCTTTTAGCTCCTCCTCAGTCGTTGCGCGGGCCTGGAGGCCATACGTGAGCACTGACCTTAACACTATCATGACCAGCTCGCCGCGCCTTGGATTCGTCAGTCCTCGCATCCCGCAAATCTTGCTCTTCAGCGAGTGCATGCTTGCCCATGCCTTCTTCTTCTTCGTCAGGATGTCGTCCGCCGGATCCGTCATCACCCCGAGACTCCTCGTCGACAGCGTGCAGACGTTCCCCTGCATCCTCTTTCCGACATTCTCCTCCATCCCGGCCGCGACTAGCGCCTGCCTCAGAAGGGATGACGCGGGGACATCTCCAAGCGGGGCTTCCTTGTCCTTCTTCCTTGCTTTCCGATCCGACTCTTCCAGTTCTGCTATCACCGTCGCCGCCATCTGCATGAAAATTGTCGTGTCATCTGCAAAGAGCAGGTCCGTCAATTCTATCACCAGCTCCGTGTCGTCCTCCGAAAACGATTCGTCGGATAATAGCGCCCAAATCTTATCGGCCCTATCGAGGTGCGCAGTCCTCTCCTCCGCCCACAAATCAATTCCCGCCGCTATTCCAATTCCATGCTCCTTACATAACTTCCGCCAATATCTAATCGCCGGCGTATATGCCATCGCGAAGACCAGCGGACTCGAGCAACATCCCTCCTTCGTCCCATTGTTCAAGGTAAACACATCACCATCGTCGAACTGATGCAGTGCGTCCCGGTGCGAGCTGTTTAGCACCCCCCAACAGCGGCTCTGCTTGATTCCTATTGCGTCGGCCGTCGCCTCCACCAACCGCCACGGCAAGCTGGGAAATGCCTTTCTCAGGTCGAACAAGGACGCCATCACTGACAAGAGCTGATCCGTGCGACTGTGTAACGCACACTCCCGCGCCCTACTGTACACCAGGAGTGACTCCAAACAACCCCGCCCCTCCCGAAATCCTAACTGCGTTTGATCAAAATACCCCATCTCCTCAAGCGCCCTGTATAGCCGAGCGGTGTAGATCCGCGCCACCACCTTCAGCAACAATGGCGATACGCACAAAAGCCTATAACTCTCCGGATCATCTGTCGGCCCCTTCTTGTGCAGTGGCGTGTCCTTGTTCAACCTGAGCCAATCAGGCAGGCTTGAAAGTGGTTTCCCCTCCAACTCGTCATTCAGATGCACCAACCACAGCGACAGCGACTCATCGTCCAGGAACTTGAAGATGTCAGCGGATAGCCCCCACTTATCGACCGCCTGTCCTCCCGATCTAATGGACTTTATGGCAGCCTCCAACTCCTCGAACGAGATTGGTTCATCGAGTTCATCGATCTTCTCCTGCGACATTTTCTTGACCAGTTCCGGCATGTCTTCCTCGATCTTCAACGGCTCGCCGAGATCTCCTGTCTTCTTTCCTCCCGCAACCTTGATGTACTGGTCCTGCGCCTGCTTCGAGGTGATTCCTCTTTTCGTCGGTCCCTGCCTTTTGTTCTCCGCCACCTCCCTTATCGCCTTCCACATATCTGCTCTGGATCTCCCGCTGCTTGAGAGCATCTCTGGGTCCCGGAGGATCCGCTTCGGCAGCTTACCCGTTCTAGCCGGTTGCTGGAAGGTGGGGAGATGGTCCAGCAGGAACTTCTGCATGTCCTCCAAGCAAAACTTCCCCTCCGCCGCGTCGACCCTTGATCGAAAATCCGCATTAAAATCTTCAATCACCGGCTTGGGCGCAGTTGTCATTATCCTCTTTCCCCCCGCTTTCTTACACTTGTTCTCGAGTTTCAGGCGCTCGAAGCTCTTCACCTCCACGACCATTTCTA
>JACKZZ010014986.1_pt1 | contig 18849 bp, 13 predicted proteins | sample 8027871 | NCBI WGS metagenome assembly JACKZZ01 (sample SAMN15724774, study PRJNA655200) | protist metagenome | isolation source: fluorescence activated cell sorting (FACS) single amplified genomes of... | place: USA: West Boothbay Harbor, Gulf of Maine | collected 2000-07-19
TGTATAAGCAAGCGCATTGTTATCAGTGTTAATTTTATTCTTATTATTATTATGGGCTACTTGTTGTATATTGTTATCTACGCAGTATTAATATACCACAATGCGGATGAGTTTGACTTCATGGTATCCAAAGTACAATACGGTAGTGATAACATTACGGGCCACTTGTATTCCCAATACCCAATATACCTTAATTTTAACCAACGTGCCTATCTAAATGTTATATCGCATTGTGGTAGCATTGCGTATGGAGGTGCTTGTACTTGATACAATACTGAACGAATTGCAACCATCGATGGTGGAATTTAAATTGTGGAAATACTGGTGTGGCGATTAATAGAACTATTCATAGTGTAAACTGGGCCTCCTTGTTAGTGTGTTAGAGAAAAAAAGGAATCATCGAACATTTTAATCTTAGAATAGAATGGATCACTATGAGATACAATTGCTATGTGTTCATTACTAATAATAAAAATAATAATAATAATAAAAAATAAAAATGAATTAAAGTATAATAATATACGTGGATATCGATATTGCTGAGTGTCAAATGCATTTAATTACGCCATCTTGTACGTTATGTACAACGTATATAATATATATATATATGTACACACACAAGCGCTTAGTTGTTGTGAATACAAAAGACTTGAAGGAGAATCATATCTATTATTTCCCTTTTTAGAAAAAATGTCAAGTAACGTATATAAACCATTTTATAAAAAATGGAAGCATTTAAGTCGACCTATTTTTGGTGAACATGAAGACAAAATAAGAAAGTTTAAAAAACAAAAGTGGAGAAAATTGCAACAACATGATTTAAAACCCAGTATTTTGAAGAAAAAACAGAATTTAGCATCGTCGCGTTTCATTTTTGGCAATGGTTTAAAGCAAAAGAAGGCGTTGAAATTATTTTATGGGTTGAAAGAACGGCAGGTTAAAAAAATTGTACGTAATACGAATCCATACAATAGTAGCTCTGGACGACCACTGGGCGGCTTACTTGAACGACAGTTAGGGACGGTGCTATACCGTTTAAACTTTGTCCCATCCATGGCAAAAGGTCGACAGCTAATTTCACACAAAAAGATTAAAGTTAATGGCAAAACCGTGTGGGCTAAAAACTACCCGCTTGGCTACTTGGACCTCCTTGAGTTAGAACTTGGTCCAACTAGGGAACTAGTCAATACCATTAAAAGTGGACCATCAATTACACGGTTGAAAAAATCAAATCCATATAGCAAGAACGATGACGGTAGTGCTATGCTTGCAACGAAAGCAGAATATGCACTAAACACTTATAAAGATCGATTAACGTCATCGTTTGATGGTCTAGATTTGAAACTTAACGAAGATGGAGATTCATTGGTGCCTACAAGTGTAAATAAAGTTACTAATATTGCACCTGTAGAAAATGCCACCATACTGTCATCACTAGATTTTCACGATCAAGGGGAAGATGGAGATGGAGATGAAACTGAACAAAATAGTAATAATAGTAGCACAACCACCGAAAGTGGTGTTCAAAATGAAAGTTTATTTAACGAATTAATTGAAGGCACAAATGATTTAAAGAATCACACCCTGATAGATGTTAGGCACCCTGGGCTAAATGCAATAGGCAAGCTTCCAAATAATGGACAATTGTATTCCAAACATGTCAATCATCGTTGGGAGGAACGTTTAAACGAACAAATACTCATACATGTTGGAAATGAAAATTTTAGTAAGGATAACGATGGCATGTTAGAATTTTCTACCCGACATGCCGTAGTTGATGCATTGAACGAGGCGAAAGAATGCGAAATAAAGTCGATGCAAGAATATGTGACACGATCGCGTAAAAGCAACTTTGAAGATTTAGCGTTAAAGCAGGAAAGCAACAAAACTGCTTATAAACCAATGAAAATACGGAAAAGTCGCAAAAATGCACACAAAGTTAAAAATGTAGATGCCTTGTTGCGGGATGATTGTTTAACGCACCACAAGTCTTTACGAAGGGAGAAATATAAGCCATTTTTATCGCTACGAAAACCTAGTTTACAACAGAAGAAAAGAATTGAATTATTAAAATTACTATTGAAAAACAAAAAACACCCAAACATGCAAATTGATCATAAAAATTTGATTTCAGTTTACGTTAAAGAGCTGCAAACAGATGAAGTGAAATACCCATTCCAGTTTAGTTACAAGGAGTTTTTAGAGTTTTACAATATTTAGGAAACGAATTTTTATATATATAATATAATATATGTTCTTTTATTAAAATGATAAGTTACTTTCATTTAACTTTTTTATTATTTATAATTTTTATATTAAAGTGTCAAAAACAAAAGGTACACTTTTTTTAAGATATTGCTGATCTTTCTGTTACACTCTGGAGAACTTTCATACTCTTTTGCTGCTGTTGCAACAAGAAGAATAATGTGGATAGCATTGCATCATCAAGTGAACCATGCTTCAAAAGTGTATGAAGTTGCCCATAATACAGTTTGCTACTTTTTTTTGTAATACTTCGAATATCGTCTTCTTCAGCCGTTGCCTTCTCTACATTAGTTTTTTTCTTCTCATTATTTTGGCCTTCTAGTAAAGCTAACATTCTGGACAATTTTGTATCACGCGTAATCATATACCATTTATCGAATAATTTTACTTTTCCCACTTCGTGGTAATCGTGCAAAAAATCTTCATCATGTGATAAATTTATAAAATTGGATGATTTTAATAATGATTTCCATAATGTCTTAATTATTGCTTTTTTAATTTTTACAGCGTAGTAAGGATACATTGTTAAAACTTCCTTGAACAATGTACTTTTTAAACAAAACGTTTGGCAGTAGCTGATAGTTTCAACTGTCATAATTCTATCGCCTTCAAATAGTAAACTTCGGTACCCAAATACATCGCCGTCTCGTAACTTGGTATATACTTTCACATCAAGATCTGAGTCTTCAGCTTCATAATATGCACGTGCATCACCACTTAACAATAAGTACATTCCATCACCATGAGCACGTTGGCGGTATATAATTTCATGTGGGCAAAATGGTTGAGGATTTAAACGTGTACAAATCGCACTTAAAACGTCATTTGAGATATCTTTAAAATAGGAAATGTTTCTCAATATAACGCCATAGGAACTGTGCATAATTTTCTCTTTCATAGTATCACTTAATTTGTCTAAAACATAATCTTTGTTATTGTAAACTTTTGGGTGTTCAAATCTGTAGTATGTTTGATTTCTTGCTAAATCTCGTAAGGTTACTGGCACTGCCTCTAAGTCCATAAAATCATTTAATTGATCCATATAGTTTTGAAACGTAAATGAACGTGCCTGCAATCCATCAATAATTATGCAAAAGTTACCGACTACATACGCAAACAAAAAGGTGGATAGCAACATCACCAATGTGAAAAAGATCTTTTCTCCGAAATTAGCTGCGATAACATCCCCATAACCAGTTGTAGTCAAAGTTGTCATAGCCCAATAAATACCTGTGACATAAATTTCTTGTGTTGATGCATATCGTAATGGCAACCCTTTGCTATCTGTTTGACGGTCTAACCAGGACTCTGTACTCTCATCTCCCAATAGAGCTGTCATGTAAAGTGCACATGACAATAAATGCGTCAAAAATATAATTAGAAACACAAATTTATAAATTCTTAGTAAACCATACCGATACATAGTTCCTAAATGTCGTTCAACTCGTACAAATATTTTTACCATTTTTAAGACTTTGGATAGTTTTAATAAACGTACTATTCTAATTACACGTGGAACGCGGGTAACACCACTATTTGCACCGGTTAAAATTTCGAATGGAATAACAGAAAGTAAGTCGATCCAGAACCAACCAGGTCCGGTACGATATGTTCCTAAATACTTTAGAGTGGCTTCGCCTTGCGTGAAGCGTAAACGTCCATCCTCCTCTGACCTCCACGCTGTCCGTAGTGTTACAAACATATCAAAAATAAATATTAAATCGACAAGGCGATCTAGAGTAAATAGCACCGGCCATTCTTCAACATTCCTCCATGTCATGGAATCTGAGAAATATGAAATTTGCAATGGCGTAAAGATACTGACCCACATCAGTGTAATTGACATAAGGATATCCCACTTCCACCGTAAAGGACTTTCTGGCGTTAGTATTAAGTTTGGATAGGCTGTATCTATTCCACTTGTATCATGGTGATGTTGATACTGTGTTTCTCCTTCAGCAGCAAATCCAAGTGCTTTAAATGGGTTGTCAGCATTATTTTTTGCAGAATGAAGTATGTCAAATCTATTGTTTGAACTTGAGAAAAAATTTCGTTTTGTTGAGCTTCTATAATAAGGACGTGGTGCTCTACTGCTATTTTCTTCTGGTGTGTTTTTGAAGGGGGGCTTTGTTTCTAAATGTACTTCATTCTGAATTATCCCCTTTTGACGGTTGCGCATAATAACAGCCTTCATAATTAGGAATTGTTCTTGTTAATTTCTATTTGTACAATGCAAACGCTTGGAAATGCACGATTTTACGGCTCACGAACAGCCTTTTATATACATGATGGCAAAGGCGTATCAGTTACCTACTTACATTTGTGTAATTTGATAATAATAAAAATAATAATAATAATAATAAATAATAATAATTAAATAATAATAATAATAATAATACAACACGTTAAGAATAATAAATAATAATTTTAATACAGCAGCAATAATAATGAATGAATAATAATTTTTTTTTTTTATTGTTTATTGTTTCTAACTTAAACTATATACGCTTTAGCTTCGCTCCACAGTGCTAAGTTTATATGCTCAGGTACTCGGAGTAACTTAAACTGTATCGCGTCATAAAACATTTGTAGTACTACTACGTATTGGGCACACGTTAACATCATCGGATAATAATTTTTTATCTAGTATTTAGTTTATTAGTTTTTTACAAGGTAAGGCACACATGCGTACAGTCCCGTACAATAAGGATTATGTAACTACCTTGCCTTAGTCCAACAGAGTTTTTTTCTGTCCGTCCGGCTGTCTTTTTTGTCCGCGTCGGATTAAAGACTACAGCACCACTATACTAGTAGCAAAATTATTATACTAGCCAATTCTATGTACTACTGTTATATCATATATAAATTAAAATATACTACGAGGACAGTAATATCAAAAATTATAATTTAAGGTAGAGAATTAATATCATCATCTATACTAAATACTCGTTTTATGTAGAGCGTCTACGCTGCTTATAAATAATACACCACAACCCCTTTACTCATTTAACTGACACAATAATGCAACGCCACGTTTAATCCAATGCGCTTGCTCATGTTTGCTTGACATTGGCAACCGGATATTTATTACGAAATTCGTCGACATACCGGTGGTTGATAATTGTCCCCAACGTGCACTAGTCTTATAGGTTGGGCATACATAGACATGCGCTGTACCGCCAGGCTCACCTTCAACCGCTTCGATATCCGTGATATTTTTTGGCAACATCCAGATGACTGGTATTGCTTGATAAAGTTCTTTTGGAATACTTTCTGCAAGAGACCCTTTTAAATCTACGCGTCCCATTTTATTTTCACCATCAACATCCCATCTTGCACCTTCTAAATATAATCCGTAAATGTAACTACCATGCTTGGCTTGCGCTTCTTCATCTGTTAATGTTTCACCGCATGCATGGGCTAAGGTCTGAAATTCTTCAGCGTCAATTGAACCACTGCCATCTTCATCAAATTCATTGAAAATTTCTCGCAATCTAAAGTCTGGTGATTTTTGCGCTTCAACGTCTTTGTTCATCTTAGTCAACGCTTTTGCTAAGGTGTGTAGTATAGCAGTCTTGCCACTAAATGTACGCCCAACAACCATTAAACCATCACTGGGAAGAGTTGGCAAAGAAATTAGGCAGAGATGATGTAATACCAGAGGAAAACGAAACAACTTTAGAACATTATTTTAAAATTGGCATACGAGACCACGTTGATGATGTACTCGCTACATCAACAGTCGCCGAGAAACAATTTGGTTTAGAAAAAGCACTAGCAGCTATGAAGGCCGAGTGGGGAGATGTATATTTTGAATGTACAAAATACGATTTAGCTGGCCGCGTAATTTGGAACCATCATAGCACATGGCCTAAACAATGCCTTTAAGTTATCTGGAAGTTCTGCACGACCAGCATATCCTGGATTCATTGTAATGAAACAATTGCAGTCTACTTTTAAAGCACATAAAGCTCCAGAAAATTGGAACTGTTTTACATTTTTTCGTTTAGCGTCTTGGATTGTTAATATTTGTTGTGCAATTACACTCAAAACTTCTATGTTTGTCTCTAGCTTTTTTTGAACGGAGCTACATGCTTCAATTTGTAAATTTGTAAAATCTTCAAGGGTGCAGGGTAAAGTTAATTTTTCGGCTAAGTTGACTTCAAAAAATCTTGCATTTGCAAATTCGTCATACCATTTATTTTGCAACCATTGAACGCAAAATGTTAAAGATGAGGAAAATGTGAAATGCTTGCATTTAATCATATTTACGCATTGATTGAACGATTCATAAGTTTCTGGCATTGGAATTTTGCCTGTATATGGCACTTGCAAAGCGGGTGGAAATGATGGTAACTTTAGGCGGTTGTATTCATTTGCTACAGCAGTATTTTTTTCCACTAAAATGCGCCTCCGTAAGTTAACAAACTTTAAAACGGTTTCATATCTAGATATTACATCTTTTAACATCTCCGATGTCATATTAGAAACATCATTTAAATCTAATAATTTATTCTGAAATGATAATTTATTGCATATATTCCTCATCCATGTCTCATTTAACGGTGTAATTGGCTCAACGGGGCAATTTTGTAAGTAATGCAACAAACGCAAAGCTGATTTGCATTTCTCACGTTTAGCTCTTGCTGCATCGACTCTTGCATCAAACTGTTCCTTCGCTTCAACGTTATTAAACCATAAATTTATTTTACGAACACTTTTGACAAAGCTGTTATGTTCATGAAAGCACACAGAATATTGTTGTGAATTTGGTAAATATTTTATTACCTTGCAGTTGGTCCATTCCCATGCACCATTTGTATAAAACAATGCTTTAGCAAATGTATCGCCATTTGCATTCATATATTCTTCTGGCGCCATTAATTGGAACTCACTCGAATCAAATTTATGTAATGGCATTTTTGATTGGTCAATACGTAAATATTGAGGATCATCTGTTGGAATTTGGGTTTCTGCTTGCAGCTTTTCTGATAGCTGGCTTGTTGATCCAATCTCTGTAATTACAGAGGAATGATTATCATAACCATCGTCAAAAAATGCTTTTTCCTTTTGATATTTTCCTTTTGGAGATGTTGCTTTTAAAAATTTTCTTCTACCATTTTTATATGGAAATTGTTTTAGTCGCTTTCCTGGCATTGGTCGCGCTGGATTACGCGTGTATGATATTTTTGTTGGCTCATATACGGGTTTTGGTGGTCCAGTATGCGATCGTGGGGATGTTTGTGGTAATACACTGTTTGAATTCAAAATCTGTTGATCTGTCCGGCCGATTGTTGCATTGTAACTGTTGTTTGTTAATGAAGTTAGGTCGCCACTATTGTAGTCATTGTTATTATCAAAGTGCAATGCTGCGGGCGGGCCTTTTCTTCCATATTTCAACGCTTTGGTAGTAAATGTATGCGTTTTTTGTTTCAATTGTCTTGATTTATTTGGATTATTCAGTCGAAAGCTTTTTGCAATATCTTCACCAGGCCGTTTTGGTATTCTTGCAATTGCATCTTCCTCTCGTTTTACAACCCATGATGGCATTGGTCGGAATAGCATCGTATTTGAGTCGTATTGTTGGTGCTGTAGCTGCTGTTGTAATTCTATTTGCCGTTGCTGCATCATAGTTGGTGGATGTTGCTGCTCGTATTTCTCTTCATCTTTTTTTGGCTGACCAAATGTCGGTAAGTTGCGGCTCATATTATTATATATATCAGTGTGTTTATATTGCTGTATACCTGTATGTGTGTTTAATAAATTTAACTGGCAATATCTTCCTTCGTCAGATAAATTGTATCTTGTATACGACGATGCTGACAAGTTTCAACAGCAATGGCAAAGTCATGATGTGTACATGCATGTGACACGACACTAACTTATAAATATTAGTAGTAGCGCTAGTATAATAATAATATTATTATTATTAATTATTAATTACCAGGTATTATTATACCTCCTGTATTATATTATATTTCACTACATTCAAAGGAGTAATTTAATAATAATTACTGTACCATAGAAATACTATTATTGATCATGTAACGACTGCGCTAACTACAGTTGTACAGTATTGAACAAATTATAACGATTTTTCTTCATCCACCGCAGATAGCCCCTAGGGATAGCACTGGCCACGATGGAAGCGTTCGCATCGTAGGTGTATATCCCTGCTATTTCAACACAACATCATCTAGCATTACACAGCATCAACTACATGTTAGCAGGCAATACAATGACAACACCATGATGATGCTACCACGGTGGTAGTCCTATGCTACAGCTTATAGTTAATAGTGTATGGTTTTATTCCAATTTATTCATCAAACGAATGAATCAAAATCATGATAACCATACCTGGTGGTATAGCTGAACAACAAAATGAATAAGCATTAACAATTTCATAGTCCATACTACTACACTGCACACAAATTAAAATATTACTACACACTATACATTAGTACAGTACTATAAATAAGAATTCAATTAGAGAGAGGTAGCTCAAAATAATAACAATACGAGTAATAACACTAATAACAATACGAACATAGTCTCATTATAAATTTCATGGCCAACACTGCACTACTCGTAATAATACAACATGATAATAATTACAATGTATTATAATAATAATACAAAATTGATCGACAAAATTATTATTATTTATTATTATTATTTTTTATTATTATTATTATATTTTTATTTTAGTAATAATAATAATAATAATAATAATAATAATATGATAACACTAATAACAATAGAGATAGAAGTAGCTCATAAATATAATACAGTTGATAATTGGGTACGATGGAATACTATATGGATGGAAAAAAAATAAGTTACTTATAAAACCTTAATAAGGGTACTATTTTAGAGTTTGTAATAGGGTTATATATTGATGTAGTCAACACGTAATATTAAAAAGGTGAAGAATAAACCTGAAACAAACCCTAAAGTTTCCTGTATTGGCCAGGTGAGTGTGATGACAAATCAAGCCGAGCTACTATTAATTATCATAAAACCAAGTCTCTGATGCTGTGTGCTGTGTGCTGTGAGCTGTGACATTAACATTCAAATAGCATATAAAAGCTTAAGCTTTCCATAGTGTATAGTGTTGTATTATTAAGGTTTTACAAACCAAAGTCTGTTTTACATAGTAGTGTGTGTAGTGTATAGTATTTTTTACATAGTACATAGTGTATAGTATTATTTTGTATTGATCCGCTTCTCGAAGACCACCACCAATGCTATTTACATGGTAATGTGTGCGTGATTGATTTTGTTCAACAAAAATTATAATAGTAAATTATAATAAAACATATTATATTAGACACAACACACACAACACACAACAATACAAAATAGCAACTACCAATCAACTACCAATCAATGCCACCAACCTTCTTCCTTGGTTACACAGCGCAAAAACTATTACGTTTAACTGGCATATATTAACACAATAGACGCGGAAAACACACGATATGGAGTATACTGCTCTCGATATTGGAGCACATTGCGATTTTTGCAAACAACATGACTTTCTACCATTTAAATGTGAAGATTGTGGTTTGAATTTTTGCTTAAAGCATAAAGAAGCAACAAAGCATGAATGTAGCCACATATATTGTAAATATACCGAAGAGAAAAAAAATGAGGATGCATTTTCAATGCATGGCCTGGCGGAAAATGTTGTAACAATAACAGGTGATGGTAGTGAGTATAATCGTTTGCATAATAACAATAACGACAACACTGTAAAAGTTAGTGCTAATGAAACAAAGAAAAAGAAGAAAAAGAAGAAAAAGAAGTGCCGTGTAAAGAGATGTAAAAATCCTAGTATCTTATTTTTCCCATGCAAATTTTGTGATGAAAATCAGTATTGCATAGCACATTTACCACAGCATAAACATAAATGCAAAGGATTAAACCTCGCGGCATTAGAAGCAAGACAAAAGCACCAAGCCATGCTAATGAGCAACGAAGCAAAAGAATTAGCAAAATTGTTACAATGTAAATCATAATTATTATATTGAACAAAATCATATTTAATCATCATCATATTATCATCATTCATCTCATAAAATAATAAAATATTTAATATATAATATAATAATAATAATTATGCGCGTATATATATATGTACGACAGCAGTATATAATCATTTATTTGTTATTACTATATATATAATAATATTGGCAAAAGAGAATTCACAAGAAATCACAGGAATCAAATACACGAAGAAGAAATGACATTTACAACCAGACCTGTAAAAGACGCAAAACCCAGACTCGAACTTTAGACATTTTGTCTCCCTCACGTCGTAGGGGAAATTATAAATAAATTACGTACTACAAGTAGTGACAGTAAAAAATTCTTCTCTCTACAAATGTACGTGAATTTGTACGTAAGCAGGCAATTGAATAATATTAATGTTGCTAATGTATGAATGTATGAATGTGACGTGGTGTGTGTGTACATATATTGATGCCGGGGATAGGGGATCCAACAGGTGGTGCATAATAGTATTCACCTGCTATAGATATATTTGATAGGTATATTACAGTATTGAGTATATTATAAGTACGAAGTGGACAGAATGCAATGCTGCAATGCTATATACCTAGTAAATAAATATTATATGGGAATATCATTACAATGCTATGTACTGCATATACACCCATAGCAGGTGAATACGACCAAGCACCTTTTGGAACCAACATTTGGGGTATTTGTACTTATTATACTATAATATACCTATCAAATATATATATATATATAGCAGGTGAATACGATGATTTTGAAACCCATATAGGTAACATTGTAACGACGTAACGACGTAACGACTCCGTCCATATATATATATCATAATTCATAATACATTTGCACAGGTGCCTCATCTTGTTATCGCTTTATCTATCACGTGTAATCGAGTATGCTTTTATTTGTAAAACACAGGGATTATACCCCCACCCTGCGTGCTGCATTGAATGGCCCACACATGAAAATACAGTATATACAGTGTGTAGATATATAACATCACCATACCATTAAGAACATGGATGAAAGGCCATTGCCAGGACGAAGTAAAAAAGTTCGAATTGATAATCCTAAGTCAACTGACTTGTCTGAATTAGATTTCAATTTTAGTAATTCATTGAATAATGATAATGTATATGATGTCGTAGAAAAGAAAATGTTAACACCTGCAGAAATATCGAAAAATTTGCATGATGATGTTGTCGCGAAACAAAAAATGATTGAACGATTAATAAATGAAGCGGATGAATATGCTTTACATATAAAAGAAAGCGGACAAATGATTGTGCAATTGAGGAAATCAAATGATTTAATTAGAGATGAAATTGAAGATATCAAATTAGAATATGATGAAGTGAAAAAACGAGCTGATACTTTGCGCAAAAAAAAACTAAAAGAACAGTTTACACTAACTGGCAACGCAGCAACTGAAAAACGCATTAACGATTTAATCGTGTTAATAAAAGAACAACGCATTGCTACCGAAAAAATAATTAGACAAACTGATATAATGGAGGGTGAAATAGCAAAAGGTATTACAAAAGATGATGCCATGCAAATGAAAAAATTAGAAAAAGCTCAGAGTATTAAAAAATTGTACATAGAACGACTAGAACAAGAAACAAAAGATTACGAAGCATATCGTAACGGCGTCAAGAATAATGAAAAATTGATACATCGACTAGAAAAAAAGTTATATTCAAATACAGGTGGTAACATAAAGAGTGTACGTGTAATTGGTGGAGTGAGTCATTTTAAAGAAGCAAATCAAGATGGGCTAGTTTTACCAAAACAAAAAGATGGAAGCGTGCGATCTCCGAGACCCCCACAACATTTAAGTAACAATACCATGAAGGCAACTGATAAAGCAAAAATTATATACTTAGAAAAAGAAAAGGATGATTTATTGATTAGAAATAAAGCATTACATTTGTATGCAAGTGGGGCATCAAATGCATTTATTGGTAGCAACATGGGCAATGATCCACGTGATAGACGATTAGCTGCATTGCAACAGCAATTGTTAGCAAATGCAAAAACATTTGCACAGCAGATATCAAATTTAAAATTAGAATTGATGGAATTGGAAATTCGACAGGGTAAGGGTAATGTCGAGGACAAAGAGCAATACTGAACTGTGTTTCCTGGTACCAAGTACGAATTTATTTTCCTCCTTCATACATTGTTCATTTTCCATCAACAGATATATACATGTATAGATAAAAAAATTTTAACGTCAAAACAAAAAAGAAAATGGCCGGAAATCCCTAGTGTAGTAAAAAATGAAGGAAATCCTGAAAGCGAAGGATAATAAATGAAATAAATTCAGAGAAAAGAAAAAGAAAAAGATCGTAAAAGTCATCTAGATGTAATAATATATACTACAGTAATTTGCAAAGAAGTTTATCCACGAAAACCGGCGCTGCCCCCGTTAATTTAGTGTATAATTGTCGATTTTCATTAAAATTTTGTATCAAAAACGTCTAAATTGAACTAAATTAAGGTAATATTTGATATTTAGACTATTAAATATTATACTTAAATATATGATAGTTTCCTACCGACTTCCGGATTAGCGGGTACACAGGCCTGGTTATTGGTAGTGGACAAATAACCAGTGCTGTGTAGGCGCAACACTTGCAAATTACTGTAGTATATATTATTACATCTAGACGACTTTTACGATCTTTTTCTTTTCTCTGAATTTATTTCATTTATTATCCTTCGCTTTCATAACCAGTGCTGTGTAGGCGCAACACTTAGGCGCAACACTTTTGTGGATAATGGACCCCTAAATGGACCCCATTAGGATATGTCTGATGTAGTGCTATGTGGCTATATGTTTCCGACAACATTTTGACCCCCAATAGTACACCGGGTACCTGGAGTCCATATAAATGGAACGAAGTGTATATATAGAATATAGCCAGATAGGTGATAGAGAGAAAAAGAGGGAGAGCATAAAACATTTCAACAACCATTACAGCATTACAGAATTGAGAAAGAAGCACAAAATTGATTATTAGTGATATTGATTAATAATAGCGTGATATAATAATACAGAGTACTACGTACCACAACTACAACTAATACCACCAGTGCCTAGTGTTGGCACAGCTTCTACGACCGGTTTTTTTTATGTCAATGTCAAAGTCTCGCACCTTATTACGAAACATAGGTCCTGGCAATACAATCATTTATATAGGATAATAGGAAGATGTTAAGTGTGTACGTAAGCCATCCTGTTGCTCTAATTTTATGTATTGTGACACTTGTTTTATTTCAAGGTTCGTTCGGTCTTCCTGCTCGTCCCAAATTTACATCAACGAGTCTAGAAAGCAAATGGTCGAAACATATATGTAATGAAAATGTAGAGGTGTTTAGTACATGTAACTTTGAGGATTCGCCCAGGTATGTGCTCAAAAAATCACCAGGTGTAACTATTCATAAATTAACAGACCAGCCAAAGGGGTTTCGTGTCCCTGAAGGCTGCAAAGTTACCCTTTATACATCAACATCAGCAACTGTAAGTGAAAACAACAAAGCCATTTTGATAACCAAAAAAGGAGATATTTGTGCTCAGAAATATTTCGACAAAGAAGTTATAAAGGCAGTGGGCATAGAAGATGACGCAGATCAAAAAATTGCGGCTGATGCAATTCAAAAGATGCGTGAGGATATAAATCGGCAGAATGAGGAAATACATCGTGAGGGTAACGAACTATCGACGCTGCGGGAGGAAACGGAGGTAACGACGAATATTATGTGTGACGCTATGAAACATGAAAAAGTGAAAATACCAAAGAATACTTCAAAATTAACTAAAGCCTCGACATTGAGCAAAAATAAACTGAAGAATTTAACAAATACGGAACTAAGAAATTACAAGTATGAACAACTTTGTGAAAGTCATACTGCCCCGTTATGCTTTTCTGAATTACATCGAAAACAGCAAAAGAGCAGTAATTACCTCGTTCATTGTCTCTGTATATCTTCTTATAACCGTGTGATTGTGGGAAGTAATGAGAAGAGCAGTGCAGCAACTTATTTTTGCGTGAAGAAGAAAAGTTCTAATTTATCACTTGTACTTCAATTTAATACTAAAGAGTTACACACCGAATTAGAAAGTCAGAGAAAAATTATCGACAGTTTGAAAACTCACTCGAACCATTATGATGCTGATGCACATCATGATAAGTTTATGGAGATTTTAGAAAATCGTGTCTCTAAAGATGAACCAGGCACTGTGCTCCCTAAAATAAGCAATCATAGAGAATTCAAAGATACGCTTAATAATTTATTTGGACGGCAAGAATCCAAACTCAATCATTTCTTTAGACGGCATTTGCACAGACGTAGGCTTCTTAGCAGACGTAGGATTCTTCGAAAAAATTCTTGGGATGTAATAAAAGCAGCAAAAAAAGGTTGGAAAAAGGTAAGAAAAGCGTTTGGAGATGCCGCACAAACAGTAGAACGTTTTGTCTGTTCTGGGGCCTTGTGCAAATAAATTATTTTATATAAAATGTCTATGTAAACATCAATTTCACAAATATTATAGTATTAAAAACATTTTAAAACATTCGAAAATGCAAAAGAGTATTTTAATTTTTACTTGTGATTTTTAATACGCTCTTCTACTTCACGCGCTTTAATTCTTAATTTCACACGAGTTGGATCATTGTCAATATTTATGGTCCGCCCAAGTCATTATCTTCGGTACAAATACTGTTATTATACTAAAAAAAAATGACATAACTCGCCTTCGCGTTATAAAAAAACCAAACAACATAGCACGAGGGGCAATAGTGTCATATGAAACAATTAAATGCACTGCGCTTATATCTGTTTTAGTAAATCCAAAATGAATTAATCTGCGTAATTCCCACATAAAAAATCGATCAATTCTGGGGCGTAGAGAATATGTTAGAGAGGGTTAATTGGAAGGGGTTTGGAATATAGCAAAAACTTACCGAGTAAGTAACCACAAAGGCACTATTATTGATAGAAACACATAAAAAGGTAAAAATTTTTCAACGGGGTTAATAGTTGGAAAATCCCGAAATTTTTCTCCATGTTTCGTGTAGATAAGACCAACTAACGAGATTATATTGGTAAGGCCTAATAATAAAATTACACCGATATCGGTTTGTATAAACTCTTTCGACAGCATTTCTATATTTTTAGCAACCTTTGGCAGTAATTCCAGGATTTTTGCACTTTCATGGTTCTCCAACAAAGTAAGAACAGTTTGTGTTTCCGTACCATTTACAAGAAAAGTGTTGCGTATAATAACAACGAATATATTAGAAGAAAACGAGGCTGACAAAATTAAACCAACCACCTGGGCATTCACTTTGCTACTTAGTAAAATCAATTCAACCATAGCAGCAAGTAAAACAGTTCCAACAACACCACGTTTTGCATTTATAGATACAGTTGAATTTGGTTTTTCAGCAATGCGCTTTTTAAAGCTTTTTCTCGACATAGAGACGGAAATTTGAAGACCAAGACCAAATAGATACAAAGACAATCGGTACGTTACTCCCAGAAGGGTATGCCTAAACCGTAGACAATCGATTAGTAGCACAATATAACAGAGCAGCAGGAACAGCGAATAAACGCGACTACAATAGAAACTACATATACTGCACCGCGTTACATGAGACTTAATAGGAATGGAACCCCCAAGAAAATACAATACCTTTAAATAAAACGGCTCAGGACTATCATCTTCAGATATTCTGCGGATCGAAGCAACATTCACAGGATCCCTCAGCAAATGTTCTTCCATATCTGTTGTTTTTTTCGGATTCAACATATTTTACGATAGAACGATGATGGATATGCACGTTACACCTTTTGTTCACACTTAGTAGTTTCCTCTAATGTTATACACAAGGAAGGCAATAATGCTTCTGTAAAAAGGCAAACGTTTGCCTCACCCTAGTCTATCATTGTGAATGTGCTGTTGGTTATACCGTTATACCGGTACAAATTGTGAAGAAGATATTATTAAAAAAAGGTAGACAATAAATTAAGGTATTTGTATATAGTGTAAAGTTTCCTGTCGCAATTATCTACTATACGTGCATACCAGTATTTTATTTATGATGCGTTTTAGTTTATAAAAAAGGCTGTCGTCGCACTGTCGCACATCGCAATCTCAATATCTTAATCTTCTGTGACAGTAGTTGTGAAGATTTTATGTTTTAGGTAGTTTCTTTCTTCAGTTCATTATGCATAATCTTTTTACAAAACACGTTCTCATAATTACCACAGTATTTTAGGTTTTGTGTTTATAATGTGTTTATAAAAAAGGCTGTCGCACATCGCAATCTTCTGTGATAGTAGTGTGAACAAAACTAACTTAGACTATCCAAACTTGTTGTTGACGAAAAAAGAGCTCTCGAAAGAAAAAGAAAAAGAAATATAACAATATTAATAATTAATAACAATTCAAGTCAATTATTACGGGCGAAAACTTATTGTTGGTTGGTCATTGTCTTTGAACATTTGATCTTCTTTTAATTAATAGCTAATAGCTAATAGCCTCTCCTCGATCGAGGACTACACTATTATATCTTATATTATTATTATTATAATATTATATAAATATATTAAATTATTATTATTATTGTATAATAATAATAATACACATATATATATATATCATTTGATTTTTAACTGTCATTAAACTGCACAGCATGCCCGAGGAAAACGTTTTTCAACTTTCTAGTGACATACGTAGATATGCACGAGTAGATACAATCACACATACATACATATCTTTCACAGTACCATGAAATTACTTTCGTTCATTGCATCATTATGCATAATTATTGCGCTAAGTGCTCGGGCTCACGCGCTTGTGAAAACTCCGAAACAGGATACGCCGATAAAGAGATTGGTAGCTGATGAAGTTAAACTATCTGATACTGTACCACGATCCCTGCGTCATACGATCACCTCGGTAGTTAAAAGGCATCGGGAATTGTTGCAAAACAGGGACGATCGAGGTGTTGTTATACACGACGCGGATTGCCCTGCAGAATGCCATAAGAATAATTTTCGATGCAAACGTAGGAAAACAGCGTTATTGTTAAGCATTTTTATGGGTTTTTATGGTGTTGATAGATTTTATCTGGGATATGTTTTCTATGGGTTTATAAAAGTTCTTGCCGCCGTATTCGGGTGTTGCTTACCACTATGCCACTTTTACATATTTGGATTTCACGCAAGTAAGAATGTGAATAAAATTAAGAAGGAAAAAAAACTTACACCAACTCAAAAATTTTGTCGCTGTAACAATAGAAAATGTCGATTACCATGTTATTGTTGTAATATACCGTTATATTGTTGTAGGCACGGGAATCCAATCTATTGCTTTCTTTTTACATGGTTTTTAATATGGTATATGTATGACATATATCATATAGCGAAGGGGGATTTAGTAGATCAATTTAACAAAAACCCAGTATGTTATTTACAAAAATTGTAAGACTTTTAAGAGCGAAGTGAAGTTTATGTATGTATAACTATATTTATTTATGTATCACTTTCTCTGAAACTGGTTTAGGAGGTGTTACATAGAAGTAGGGTGTACCATTACAATAAGCTTACAATACGCACATATATTATATCCATATAAAAAATATATTTTTATATACACTCGTATAATATAATTTATATATATATGCGTGTGTGTAAAAACAATGATATTATACTAAAATCGTTACAAAACAAATTTTCAATAATTCCAATCTAATACTTTCCTTAACTTTTCGCGCAACAAACGGTGCGATTCAGTACTAGCCCTTCCGCTTAAATTGGGCCTTCCAGCATACGCATTGACTAAACGTTTAATCATGTTCGGATATGAACTGTTCGACGAAACAAATGGGCCAACCACATTATTATTACCATCGTCACTTTTAACATCAAAATTTGAGATGTTGAGACTGCCCGCCAATGGAAAAGTCTGAGCAGACACAAAAGAGGAATGTGATCGCATCGATCGCTCCGCCATACTAGATACAACATCATATGCTTTAGTTGGTGAAAAGCCGTAACCATTTTGAAATCCATCTTCGATCGGTATATTTTGGCGTGCCCGGGCAACGCTCTCCGCAACAAGCATCTCCGCCTGCAACTCATCTATCGTATTTTTCAACTGCATAATTCTGGCATCAAATTGTACTTGCATTACATCCACATGTCGTACAAGCCGTTCTAAACGTCGAATCTTTGCCATGCGCTTCATTTCTTGCTCTCGTATATACTCTAATGCATACAATTCCTTTGAGCGCTTACTTTTTAATTCAACTATTTCTTGTTCCTTTTTACTTAGTAAATGCCGTGCTTCCTGTGTTGCAGACGACTCGTACTTTTCGTTAAGCGCTGCCTCCACATCCATATTGAGATCATCTTCACCTACGTCAATTTCATAGTCACCATCTCCATTGTACTCTTGAAATCCAAATGCTTCACCCTCCTTATTATCATATTCTTCGCCCTCGATCATTACGTCATTAGCCTTAGCATTCT
>JACKZZ010005264.1_pt1 | contig 18847 bp, 12 predicted proteins | sample 8027871 | NCBI WGS metagenome assembly JACKZZ01 (sample SAMN15724774, study PRJNA655200) | protist metagenome | isolation source: fluorescence activated cell sorting (FACS) single amplified genomes of... | place: USA: West Boothbay Harbor, Gulf of Maine | collected 2000-07-19
GGCGCATTTACATTGGCCAAAGATTTCAGGAAATGGACAACCGTCTCGTCTATTTTGGTCTACTCGCTTTTCTGTCTCCAATAGATCGGCTTGCCTGTCCAACAATAAAGGCCTCTCCGATTCGAAAATTATGAAGACAACAAATTTACTTAATGCACATTTCAAGGCGCCAAATTCCTCTCCAACCATGGTTGGTGTGACACAGACAAGCAATGGACCCATGCCTGGGAAGACACAACTAAACGCCCGCTCGGCGTCCAGCTGATCGCTCAGGGCTATCTTCACGCTCGCCTCGTTGCGCCCGACATCTCACGAGCTGGCGTCGGCGTCGCAAAGTGGCGGCATGTCCTTCGGCTGCTGATTTTGTGTGCCCGTCGACGTCGTCGCTCAGGGCCTTTTTGAGGCCGATCGAGGGATCTGACAAAAACACTCTCAACCACCACGCTGTGACGCCACGCATTCATATCCACGCGCGCTGCAAACCGAGACCCAAATCCTTGCGCCCGCAGAGCTCCGCCAAGAGCCTGTCGATCGATGAGACGAAAGAGAACGCGACGCGTGAACGATGCGCCATAAAACGATGAGAAATGGAATGCCGTAACAATCCCAAACAGTTCTTCACTTTTCCAAATAATTCCACACGGTTCTTCATTTTTCCAGGATCAGGGATCCAGAAAAAAAGCCGGCTTTTTTAGGTCCCAAGAAATTTTTTCTCAATGAATTCCAATTAATTCCAAGCCAGATCTTCAGGAAAAAAAAGCTGGCAAAGAAAATTGCTTTCGCTAATCAATTCCAAATGATTCCACATAAATAATTCCAGGCCTGGCCTGCACGAAAAAACGCCCTTCGAGTTTTTTTTTTCTAGGCCTTTTTGAGGTGCATCAGAGCGTGTCCTTCTGAAAAAAATACTTGTCACACATGAAAATTGCACACCAGAACGACTTGACGACCACAAGACAACATGAACATGCCTCAGAAACTCCAAGCCGTGACTGGATAGGAAATCACCATATGCGAATGAAAACAAAACCTCGGAATTTATTATGAACTGAATCGTACTTCGCACAACAGTTGGGGAGAATTCCGCCCATCTGAACTGCCCTGCGTAAATTTGAAAAAAAAAAATGAAATTTTGCCACGCCGTCGTTCCTGTCAAACCTCGGACTGTGTGCGCACTTATGCGGCCCTGTGATGTTCCCCATTGATTCAACTTACTGTAGTTCTTCCAGTTATAACGCGAACAGAGGAAACGCTAATGAATTGCGCGCAGATCTGCGCACACCTGTGCGTTTTAATTGGTTAGATGATCGCTAGTTGTGTTGTGTTTGTTCTCTGGAGAGACAGACAGGACGAAATGATGCTCATTCAGGGGAAACGTCCTCTGGGAGAAAACATCGCAAACACACTGTTGTGCGAAGTGCGATTCAGTTCCGAAAACTCGTACTTCGCACAACAGAGTGTGAAATGAGGAACACTCTCAAAACGCGCATGATGTTCTTTCCGGATGATCTTCTCAAGGTCAAGACTACGCTTCATACATTAGAACCAAATGATCTGGACTTGTGCGAACCGGTGAGACACACCCACCAAGAAACATATTGTTTATCTTCATGCGTTCTGGTACGTCTTCTCTTCCTTCCGCACTGTGTGGATTTTTTTCGACAACTACTAAAACCCGCTCGACCCGAAAAAAGTTTCCGATTTTTGGACCTAGAACTACGTCTGGAATTTGAACTACTAACATGGATACGATTTTAACGCAACGATAACCTTGTGAAACAAAAAAAGAATTAGAGGAACAACAAGCCGAGCCTCATGTTGATTATACATGCGCTCTCTGGTACGGCCCGGAAAAATGGCACCTGAGATCCAAGATGCGCTCGTTTATGTTTTGCCACGAACCACAAAGGGGTTTCTCGAACAGCGAGCGACCTCAACAAGTCGCGAAACGACCGACCTCAACAAGTCGCGAAACTTTATTTTCAAACGTTTTTGTCATCCTGTTGCCTCACAGACAGAGGACATTCTAAGGCAGCCGACCTTGCAGTAGATTCGTCTTCGAACAGGGCTTGCATCGACGCGGGTCCGAGGTGCGGCACCACGACCAGCCACATGCGATGTCCAACCAACAGGCCAACGATAACGAATCATTGGAGTCCAATGATCGGACATTTACAACATGGAGAACTTCATGTCGCCGTCTTGCAGTTTGCCGTTCACAAAAAAACGCTCGTTCTGCGTCCCCTTGTCGACCCTTGCGATCAGTCCCGCTTGCACGGCCATGTTTTCGAGCTGGCCTGACTTGTGTAGTGCGACTATGTCATCGCCGCCTCCAATAAATTTTCCCTCGAGCCACACCTTTGGCACGCTGCGGGTGCCAACCAGCTCCTTGAAGTAGTCCTGAAAATCAGCGGCTGACGGATCCACGATCGACTCTCTGCTGGCGTTCTCCAGTTCCAGCAACGTGTATTTTCCGGGCCCCACAACCGCGTCGAAGGAGGCCTTCGCCTTCGCGCAAAAGGGACACCACTCCTTACTAAACACGACAAGCTTGTTACCTGCAATCAACGCGTCGACACGCGCTTTCGCCGCGGCCATCTTCGTAGATGTCTTGTCAGATTCTTCAAGATTGAAAGAAGAAAGAGAAAGGGAGATAATCTACGTCAATGTCAATCTACGCGGCTGAAATGATCAATGGTCCAATGTAAACTCACACCTTGTTGGGGCGAAAGACGCTGCCGCTCTCCCGCGATTGATATCAAATTATCTTCGGCCTTTACACAAGCAATTTACGCTGCAGGTACAGAATTCATGCCAAACTACGATCACGCACGTTCTACAAGTCCCATGTTGAAGATAAAGATTTACTTACGAATACCAGAGAGCGTCCAAATGTATCAAGTGAAAAACTGTGAACGCGAAGAATGGAAACCAATGAATTTTGAGCAATGAAAAATAAACGAACAGCTTTAAATTCCTTCACAAAAGGCTGCGTGAGCGAAGACACACAGAAATAGCGGAAGTCTTTCCTTTTTCCCTTTTATCGCCACCACTTCCTAACTGTCGAGAGCTATCGAAATCGGAATCGACCGTCTGCCTGCTTACCGAGAGCTACTTTAAACACAACGCGAAGAATGGAAACCAATGGCACTTTGACACTTCGATTCATTTGGCAGGCTCGCAAGGAATGCATGTGCTCTTCGACTCGACAATTGCATGTAGAAAATTTTCAAGAAGACGGTGATACAATTTGATCTCCTGGTGACTGATCGCCGATGCGAATGTTGACGTTGCTTACTCATGTGGAATGACATCACGTATTGTGTGTGCGTGTGCCCTACCTGTCTCCTCTTGGAATCAGGAATCTGAAAGACGCCGCGAAAATTACGTGATCTTATCAAATGAAACAGATTTCATCCCATGTGAATTCGCTGCGCTTCATCCTGATTGGTCGTTCTGATGAACTCGTAATCTTTTTCAACTTTTGCTTTTGAGCGTCCATTTCTTCTTTGTGTCGTGAATCCCTCGTCGTGAATCCCGGATCCCGCGCGATCCGCCCAATCCGAAGACCAGGACGCTGTGGGATCGTGACGATCCTCAACGATGTCAAATTCCGTTTCTGTAACAACTCAACAACAACTCAGAAGTCAGAACTCAACTCCAACTCAGAGTGAGACCTACTTATTATGACAGCAGGTCGAGGTCTTGTTCCTCCAAACCAAAAAAACCTGTAGACTCGTGATAGAAGAGACTGATCGCACCTGTATACCACAGATTTCTGCGCCACATGTCACCGAGACGGACTGCGCTGGTGCCCTCCTGTGGTTCTTTCGTCAAGTCAATGATCAAAGACGTAGAAAGAGAGGAACACTGATCTCCTTCTCTACACACAACGTAACGCTTGCATGGGATTCTCTGACTCGGGCAAATCTCAACTAGAATTGTGAACTTTCTCGAACGCGTTCGAGTCTTTATTATTATTATTGCGTGCACTGAGCGCGTCCTGAAAGGCCATGACGAGCCCCGCAGGATAACCCTCGCAAAGATGACATAACATCCAACGCAAGAGCCATAGACGACACTCGCGACCGAAGCCTGAGACTAGTCAGATGCTCGACCCGTGGGCCCGAGACGCCTGCCAACCCTCGCGAGGGAAGCGGCCAAATCCGCACGAGCATTTGCATTGGTACTTCCTTCTTGCGAGCGTTCTCCCGAAACCCAAAACACTACTGCATCTCGCCAACTGCTTGCGCCCCCACAATGCCAGAACCGACTGCGTCACAAGAATGGACCGCCCAAGTCATGGTGGGATTAGCGGCGTCTTCCATCTTCTGCCAACTTTCATACCCTTCAAAACATCCACGTCTGTCCCAGGGGACAGACCGGCTTACAAAGTAGAGCCAGCCGACTCGTCTGTTGTCCTGCTCGTAGTTGGGCTGGCCAGTTCCTCCTTCGGCTGCGCGGCCTACCCGCAGAAACAAAAAAAAAAAACCAAGCCCGGTGGATCCGCCTACCTATCACGTCTCGGCCTCCTAGGGGATCAACCCCATCTGACTAGTGAATCGGCAGAGGACGCTTCACAACGGGACCTACAGAAGCGAAGATAGGATCGCTGCCAAGCCTAACAATCCTAATCAAATATAAACAAAGAACAATCAACAAAACCTACTCCAACTCACACCACGAATCGAAACAAAAGGACGACTTACAATCCGCGCCCTGCACAAAAACCAAAACGCCTTGCCCAAATCCGGAAAGAAACCCCTCCTGGTGGGCCTTTACCAGGAGGGGCAAAAAGAGCCTATTTTGGGAAATGGCAACAAGGCAATGCCTTGAGCCAAAATGGCTACGCGTGCACACATGGTCGCCTTCGCATTGCGGGCTGGACCTGTGACACGCACTGACAAGGACACAACGGCATCAACCTCACTCAGATGCCACCTTGCCGAAGGGCGGTCGCCGGCACTTCGTCTGTTGCCTTTGTTTCCTTTCCACTTTCCACTGTTTCGTTACCTTACCAGCCTGACCAGGCCTGAGCCGCACGCAGCAGCATACTGAGTTATCTTTTGCTGAATTCCGGAGGACGTGTTGTTCTGGCGAGAGCTTTGTAACGGAGTTTGCTTTTCTGTTCTAAAAGCGACTTTTTGACTTCAACCGAGTTCCACTTCTCAAGTCTTTCAACAACTGCCACGCTGTCTGGGAGGGTCATGGGTCTTTGCACTCAGGCGGGGCGCCTTTGCGCTCCTGGGATTCACGTTAGTTTTTCTTCCGAGGAACTCTGTTCTGCGCTGCTGCTGATCCGGTTGGATCTTTTCGCAATCCTTCGAGCTTTCCGATTGCTGTCCCAAGCGCCTCTTGAAATTTCGACGGGCTCGAGACACATGTATATTTCTGAACGGCTCGCCCTTCAACCCGGATCGATGATACGAGGACCGGCTTCCTCCCATCTTGACCATTCGGCCTAGGCTGGTACGAAATTCCCTTGGGCAACACGTCGATACCTTCAGGTTTTGATTTGGACTGAGTTTCTGTTTTCGATTTAAAGAAGGAGTCTTTGAAGGTAGTAGACGCACGCTGTTTCTTTTTGGATTTGACAGGCGAAGTTATGAGAATCTCCTTCGCGATTTCGGTCGCCATATCTTGCTTGCGCTTCCTGATATGGACGAAGGCGCTTCTCGTTGATGAGAATGCTTTGCCGGTCTTTTCTTCCCCTCCCCTGCACTTGGCACATTGACAGAAAAATTTCCCCGGTGTTATCTCCTCGAGATAGCCATCATCTGCAATTGTTTTCTCGATGATCGCACTGAGTTGTAGTCCGTCTTGATGCTGCTCCGCTGTCCCCGGCGTCTGTGGTTGTCCTTCTGTGAGCTGCAAAATCTTCCGGATCAGTTTCGACTCGATAGAAACTTCGTCGATCCTTCGCTTTAGGTCTCGCTGTAGGTCCAATTTTCCTTGGATTTCTGCTTTGAAGCTTCTCGCGCTTTGCTCTGGGTTTAGGCTTTCCCGGGTGCCATGCTCTTGCGCCCCTTTCAGCATGTTTCTACGCAATTCACGAAAAGACATCTTGACATTCTTCGGCTTCATCCATTTGCTTTGGTTGAGCGGTTCCTCTTCTCCCCCAACAAACCAGAATGGCACTGAACACGGAAGGAACGCCTTCCCTTTAGGGGATTGCACGCAGTAGAATTTGCCGGGAAGGGTGCCTCCTGTTCCTTCGTGCCGCTCGTAGATCTTGTCCAAACCCAACTGCTTTTCCCAGTCGTCAGTCGCTTTCCTTAGTTCCTGGGAGCTGTTTCGATCATCTTCTTCGTAATCCGCGACGATGTGAAATAGTCTCACCTGTAGGCTTAGTTCTTTCCATTCCACCCGACTCATCGCTATTCCGATAAGGATCCGGCTGTCGACTTCATTCCCTGCGATTTTACGGATGCTTGACATGACTTGGTCGAACACGGATGCTTGCTGAAGTCCGCTTCTGGCCCCAACCAGGACACTTACGATTTCTTCGCTGTAGTCTTCAACTGTGAAGAAGCCCATGAGAGCCCTTCGCGAGATTTTGATCGGATTTGATCTAATAAGATGCCCCATGAACGCCGCTTGGAGGTATCTAGCAAAACTCTCGACAGAGTCCATCATATTGGTCATGCGGATCCTGTTGCACGTGATGCCGAATGCCTGGCGCATCCAGCGTCTGACTCCTGCCATTCGGCGCAGTGCTTCGTTTTCTGGAGCTTGAAGTTTTTTGAGCTCATTGGAGCTCCATGCTCGAGTTTCCGCGCCAAAAGTTCCTCTCGATCTTACTATAGCACAAACTATGACCCTGCGCGTGATTTTCGAGGACGAGGCCGGGAGCTTCGACATTTCGGACAATGCCCAACGCATTTTGGCTGTACGTCTTTCGAGGTCCTCTTCCAAGTCTATCCAATTTCCCAAATAACGCACGTCCTTCGTTACTTGTGGATCTGATAGCAGCAGGAGTTCGGTTTTTTTCGCATTTGCACGAACTGCGGTCACGCTGCCCATCTTTAACCACGCCGCGAAGTTGACTAGGAGGCTCGATAGAATACCGAAGACGATCGCATCGTCCGCGAACTCAATCTCCTGGACTCCCCCTCTCCAGAACCTTTCCGGGTCTTCAGCAAACTCGGCAAGGCCAACCCGAATCGGCATGCGAAACAGCGGATTCTTCGGCACGGTAAGCGAAAAGAGTTGCTTCGAGTACGCTCGTGAAAGCAGTGTCCTGTATACCCTTAAGCATACTTCGTAGGCTGCTCCAAATTGGCTAGGTGAGCATATGACTCCTTCACCGAATCCATTTTCCAGAAAGAAGGGATCTGACTTCCCAAGTTCTCCATCCGCCCCGGTGAGCACGGTGCATTCGGCGTCCTGGTGTAGAATATGGAACACCTTCTCTAGTTTGGATCCGGCCAATCCCCACTCCGCCAAAAGCTTCCTCCAGATTTTCGCCGCAAAGCTCGGATATGCCTTTCTGATATCCAGCGCCAGTGCACCCATTAGCTTCCCCGTCGCGTCGGCCGAGCCCCACTGCTCCCTCAGATCTTCGCACATTCGGCGAATCGCAAAAATATGTTCTGACGTCTGGAAACCTGCCCGAAATCCTCCTTGTGTCGGTGGAATGAAACCTGTCCTCTCAACCATCTCTGTCAGCCTTTCATGGCACAGGGACGCAATGAGCTTACTGATGACTCGCGTGCTGACTATGCCCCGGCAATTATCGAGAAGCTCCCACTCGCCCTTTTTGAAAAGCAACCTGACGAACGCCTTCGCTTTCCCGTCTGTTGCAAGGCTCTGAAATCCGTCCGCTTGCCATGACCCGTTCACCAACACTAGGACAGCCGCTCGCGCTTCAAGGCTGAGCGCCTTTAGGGTCAGGAAATCGATGTCCAAGGGATCCTGTGGCTGTTGTTTAGAGTTGCCTCGGTTGTTGATTGCTCTGCCAAATTCGCCCAGCGTCCAGGGTCCGATCATCTGACGAGCTGCGTCCTCCGATAGCTTGTCAACCATTCCGTCGATAAATCCGAGGTCAACTGACTCGAGGAGTTCGTTCTGACTAACACTTTTAAAGTGGGGCGCCGCTTCGTTCGCCGGGAACGGGAAGGGCTTCCTTGTTCTCTTCCTGCGTAGTTGACGTTGATCTTGTGCAACAAGCTCTGAGTTAAGTGGACTTTTTCGGAATTTCTGCTTGTCAATAAGTTCTCGCCTTTCCCGTTGTTTCAACTCTGTCTGCTCCGTGAGTCTGTTGCAAAGCTCTTCATCGCCCAGTGTTCTCGACACCGTCAAGCGTTTCCGCAGACGGTGCAGCTCCTCTTCGAGTTTGTTGAGGTGTTGAACGTCATGCGATGCCATATACTTCTCAAGTTCCGCCTTAGCCGAGCTCTGCAAAGTCCCTTTATGTTCCGCAATTACTTTCTCGATTTTGTTCCGAGCGTCTTTATCCCATTCCGGCCCGTCAAATGTTGCCTTAAGGTCCCGCTCAACAACAAGCGAGAACTCACACTTCGCTTTTGAGGTGGCTCTCCACAGTTCCGCTCCCTGACATGCTTCGTTGACGTCATCCTTCTTCTTTTGCCCATTCCATATCCGGAACGCGCGGCTTTCTGTTTGGTAATGTGTCTCGATCCGCGCAGTCAAAACCTTCGAGAGATGATCTGCACCACTACCCGTGTCGACGGTTGCACAAGCCCGAATTAGCGGCATGCCACCTGGTCTGGACAAAAACACGTCTAACTCTCTCCATCGAGGGGGCTTGGCCAGCCTCGACCAGTGCGCTCCTGCTGATTCCGTAACGATTGCCGTTTCATGGAGAAGCTGCGATAGAATTGGACTGCTTTGTTGTTTGAAGTGGACGTTAACGTTGACGAGGTTACAAGTCTGCGCCGTCTCGGACGCGAATTGCGCCCCGCGTGCGGACGTTTCACCACCCCCATGCTTACCGCTGTTCCAGCCATCTAGAAGCCCGGCTTTTCTTCTCGATGCCGAGTCGCCGACTACTCCAATGTTATCGCAGGACCAAAACACTGGCGCCCCGGGTTGTCGCTTGTCGTTAATCCTGAGGAACATCGAGTCAAAGTGCGCAGAGTCATCTCTGATGGTCTTGCCGTCGCTGTTCTCAACCGTTTTGCTGTTATCAACTGGCCCATATGCCGATCCAATGCTGACCTTCGGGAGCTTGACGAGAACAGTCCGACTTTCCTGAACTAAGATCCCACCGCTTTGACTCTTTTCATTCCTCCGTAGAAATTGAACCCACTTAGGACGAAATACCGCGACGGCTGCGCCTCTTGCTGCAGCAATGTAGTAGCCGTCCTCTTCGTTTTTGCTCCCTGGGCGTTGTGCCGCGTCCGCTTTCTTCCGGTACCCCGCGAACTGCCAATCGGCGTCGAAATTCTCGCAACAGACTTCCTGAATGCAGACGACTTGGCACCCCGTTTGCTCTTTTACAAACATTAGTCTCTTGTCAAGTTCCGCACTTGATATAGCCAGACCTTGTGCATTCCGCGATGTAGTCGCAACATCTTCGCAACGTCTCCTTAGGCGCTTGCCTTTTCGTTTTCCCCTTTTCCGCTCCCTTGCAGCTGTTTCGTTAATTCTCGCAATATCCGGCAACAATGTGTTGTCGTCACTAATTTCCCGCTCCGCCTTCTTCTCGCGTTCACATTCACGCTCCTCCTCCCGTTCTTCTTTTTTCCTCCTTTTTTTGAGAGGGCGCGCTCCTCCAGCTTCCTCCTGCTCTTGCACATGCAAACGTCTACACACCTCAATGTTCCTACTCCACTTCATGTCGACTTGTTCCCGAATTGCTTCAAACGCCGATCCTCCCGATGTCGTCTTCTGCCTCTTAGCCTCACCACCTGCTAGGCCAGTAGGCATTCCTTCTTTCTCCATTTCGTTTCTTCTTTTTTTTCCTCCCGCTCTCTGCACTGGTGAGAGTTGTACTCCTTGCCTCCATCCTGCTACGTTTCCAGCCTCTTCTACGGATCCACCTGCTTGCGACCTTTGAAATACTATTTGAGGGCGGGCTATTAAATTATTCGAATTATTATACCACGCGTCTCCTCCTCAGCTTCGTCTCCACCACGGATTCTGCCATCCTTTTTCTCCTTTGTGTTGCTGACCACCAGGCGCATACCACTCTCGTTGGTAATGAGGGTTATGATAGTACTGCTGTGGCTTGCCGTGCTGCTGTTGGCCCTTCTGAGCACCTTGCTGTTGTGTTGTTGTTGCTGTTGTTGTTGTGGGTCTCATCCTGCCCGCTGCCTTTCATGTAAATTTCACGCCACTCAAATCAACAGCAAACTCATCCACGCCGAAGATTTGAAAAGAGGAAAATAGAGTTGGGAATCTCTCTCTCTGACAACGTCTGTTTCTGACATTGGTATGCATTTTTTTACATATACAAGCAAAGTCCTGAAAGGTCGAAAGACACGGAGGACGATAGACGATTACTCCTATCCTGGCCACTGCACGACTTGCCAAGTGGCGTCTTGTTGAGTTGTCTGAGTCTGAATCTGAGCACTCGACTTCTAGGACGTTTGCCTCAAAATTTTCCCTTCTTTAGTTTTAGAGGGTCTAGGAGGAGAAGGGGGAATCGTGGACGTGAAAGTTGTTGTTGTTGCATAAACAAACCTGATGCTCGACGAAAAGAATAATTCTACACACGCGCGCGATCTCTAGTACAATGAAGAAGGATAAACCATTACTTCTTTCTCCGATGCCATCTCCATTCTTCACCAGGAGCAGAAACGGAGAGCCTGATCATGTTCAACAACGTCCTTGAACTTTGACACGGCTATCTATCTCTCCGAATACGGAAGCACAGACACAGACTCCAGATTGAAATAATCACGGCACTTTGAACAGCCCATAGTTGTTGGCTTCGTTGAGGTCAGAACTACAAAATCCGTCGTAGGTTCCGAAAAAGCCAATGGTTTGTATCAGCCACATCCTCCTGCCTGATTTTGACGACTTTGTGGTGCATGTTTTTGGTTTCGGTCTCGTGTCTGTTCGCGTACCTGATGAATTCGATCACGGTGTGCAACTTCATGCCACAAGCCTGGAACGCTTCGGGCGTGAACACGTATGCGTCAACGTATTCTTGCGGATTTTCCGGACCCAATGAAACATCGCTGCCGTTGAAGAATTTCATCGCTCGGCAACTTTTCCACCATGCCGAAAGATCGATGCGTGCGCTTTGCCGGTCTTGGTTGTCCATCGGCATCGTGCTCGCGATTTTCAGTACGAAATCGAAAGGAATCCGCAAAGAAGTTGCTTCTTTTTCCCGCATCTGCGCATCGGTGCCGAAGATTATGAATACGATGCTTGCTTGACCACCATGCATCTTGTTGATGTCAGGTGGATTGGATATGATGATGATCACCTCTCGCATTCTACGCAGAGGCACTCATTGCTGTTGAGAGTCCATTCTTGTCTTATTGGGATTCAGACGATCTATCACTAACTGCGTGCGCTCCAATTCGAATTCCAATACCAACACCAACGCCCACGCCAAAAAATACAATGCCGTATGTATGATTACCTGCCCAATGTTGCGACGTAGCCAACTCTCTCTAGTTGGTTCTAGTACGTTGCTCAATCTCAATGTTGGAAGAAATAACACAGACGGCCCCACGACATGCAACACATCGATCAAGAAGAGAACACTTATTATCTCGGAATAGAAAATGAATCGCACATCGTTCCGTCTTGTCGCTCTCACACGGGGTGGAGGATCCCATCTTTTCGCGTTTGTACGTTGTGGACAATGAGACAAAACAAGGGAATCAAGACGCGTCTTGCTGTGCATGACTGCCTCGAAGATCGACGTCGAACGAAGATTGGCAATCCAAGATTGGTGCGACTTTGAAAATTTGGAAAGAGAAAAATAAACAGTCACAGATCTGGGAGTGTCTCTTGAATATAAGAACCACTATAATAGAGATTTTGCATTTCCTTGGCGTACATATGTTAAGTCGACGAAGGGCCTCAATGGACGATATATATATATATATATAAGTATATCTTGTTCCGTTCGGAACGACTCGGAAAGACAAAAAACAAATGTATAAGAAAAAACGCACGCCATGGATATAAATTTCCGCTCGGACACCTCCCATGAAAATTCTGTGCGTTTTCCGTCTCCTTTCCCTCCTCTTCTGCGTTACTTGTTGCGCTCCACTCTGCTCGTTCGTGACATTGTGCTGGCCTCTCACGACAACTTCGTGCCGCTGATGCCATTCACGACCCGCAGAGCTTCCCCCGGCTATCAACAAGAGACCCGACGGAATGTAATGAAGTAAAAGATACCAGAAACATGAAAACAGAATACAGCGAAAATTTCTATCGCGTTTGTGTTCCAAAATATGACGCTGGGTCGTTGACAACGCTGCTTCCTTTCCGTTGTCACGAAAACTCTCTCCGCAAGGAAGTTTCGTCTCAGACACGCCAGAAACTGAATCTTTCTAGGTGTAGACCTCACAGAAATTCGCTGCGTGACATGCGCGGGACATCGTCTTTTTCTTCTTTTAGAGAGTAAAAATGTAATCCGCAATCGTTCACATCGTAACAGACCGGAACGGGAAACCGGGCTACGACACGCAAAAATACGAATCCGGAATGTTTCTCGTTTTTTCCAGACTCGCAAAATTGCGAATCTTGGAAAAGGAAGATCATCTTCATCGATCGACCTTGTCAACTTTTGTGCCCCTCGTCTGGTAGCGGTAGTGCGACGTATAGATTGACGAAAGGAAAACTGATGATCAATGAATGAATCGCGTTGAGTGATGCGTCGCGAGCGCTTGAATCGCGACCTGCCCACGAAGACCGTGACAGAGATACGCTTGCGACAGACCGGATCACAAGAATCCGCGCAAACGATACACTTGCTGCGCCACGATCAGAATAATTTTACACAGCTGCGACCTCTAATACACTCACGAAACTGCCTGTCTTTTTCCTCATCCTCTTTAACACGATCTCGATTTTGCGTTAATTTCGTTCCATGACGCCTTTGGAGTTTTGGCGCACCTATATCATCTGTCAATTATAGTACTTACTCACAAACACAGTTGCGAAACATAGACTCAGACACTGAAACAATCACGGCACTTTGAACATGCCGTAATCGTTGGCCTCGTTGAGGTCCGAGCTGCTAAATCCCTCGTAGGTCCCGAAACTGCTGTAGGTTGGCGAAATCAGGTCCGTCGTGCGTTCCCCTCCAGCCATGTCTGTCTGCTTGATTTTGACGACTTTGTGGTGCATGTTTTGGGTTTCGATCTCGTGCCTGTTCGCGTACCTGGTCCATTCAATCACGGTGTGCAACTTCATTCCGCACGCCTGGAATGCTTCGGGCGTGAACACGTATGCGTCAACGTGTTCTTGGGGATTCGCCGGACCCGCCGAACTTCCGCTGCTCCTGTATCCCTTGCGCGCGTAAATCTTGTTCGGCTCCGCTCTGTATGTCTGGGGTTCCAATTGACTTCTGAACTCGACTGTTTTCACCCCGCAATTGCCGCCGGCTTTGGTTGTGCGCTCGAAGATCGAGATGAAACCGAAAGGCTGGCTCGGGCGAGTCAACATGTTGTCGGCCCGATCCTCGAGCTCGGAAGGCTGCGCGGTCGTCCAACGAAGCCAATGCTTGTGGTTGGATTCCATCGAGGGCCAATGCATCACGTAGTTTCCTTGATAGATCGGCGACACTGTGAAAAAGGGTCGCTGGTCGGGTCGTCCCATAAATTGCCACTGTAACGGGTTAGCGCCGACTGAACCGTGCACGAAGAAACGAGGGAAATTCGGATCGTCGGACGTGCTGTCATTTCCAGCCATCAGAGATGGGGACTTTCGGATCATCTCGCGCACAGCCATGTCAACTAGCGAGTGCCGCGGCCCAGCGTAAGCATAGACATCCTGTCCATCTTGATTGATCCAATAGGGAACGACGAGACGTTTGCGATACCACACTGGCTCGCCCAATACAGAAAATGCGACTTGGTCGTCATTTCCGGACGGCACAGCGCCTTTCTTGGCAGCAATTCGTTGGGCCTCTTGCTTGCGCTCATCCCAAGCAGCTTTTGCAGCATCCTCGATTGAGAGGCTTCCAAGGAATACCGGCGAGCTCGCTTTTGCACCAGCGGGCCGGAAGTCAGGAATTGTGGTAAACTGAGCAAGCAGAAACTTCCCGTACGCATATCTGTCACTGTTGACGAAGAGCCTCTCGCGTGCAAATGCATAAAATTCGTGCGCTTTTCTGTGTTTTTCGCTCGCGCCGGGAGCATCAAAGAGCTGCAACTTCTCGCGTGCCGCGTGCACCGTCTCAGGGACCCCGCAATACACCATCACGTACAAATTTCGCTGCTTGATGACCTCCATGAGCTTCTGCAACACTGGATGCACACCGGCCGGGCATTGCGCTCCGAAAATACGATGCATGGCATTCGTTTCCCCACTCGTGACTGGGTCCAGACCCGCGCTCTCAACTAGGCAATCCACCATGGCATTGCCATGAAAAACAACGCCCTCTATCCGGCTCAGAAAGGCTTCGTCACCGAGCATCCCGATGCCCAAGACTGTGGAATTCGCCGCCTTGTCCCCGTACTCGTTCGGATCCACGATGACCTCGCGCGACTCTCGATCTCTGCTGGTATTCCGAACATTCTGCGCCCCGCGATCTGCGCGAAATGGATTCACAGTCCCAGAGCATCCGGCAGGAGCAGGCGAACGCATGAGCCAATTTTCAATCATCCAATCATCATCCGTGCGCGCTGTTCGTCGCACATGATTCAACTCCTGCTTCTGCTCGGTCGTCAATCGGCGGGCATTGTGCAGAGCGACGTTAAGAACTTTCTTTCCGCGTAACGCATCTGCAGGGCCGTCTGCAATGCGCCGGCTTTGATGTGCGCGACCATTTTCGTTTCGAGACACGCCGCCAATCTCTTCGTCGCCTCGAGACGCGTCTCTGTTCTCAACGTGTCGAAGCGGGCTGCCGTCTGCGTCTTGCGTGGACATGACGGTTTCGGTCCCTCTTTCTGCTGTGTCGGTTTCGGTCCCTCTTCCTGATGCCACCGGAACCGCATCTGACGCTGGAACATCTCCCGGCACGTGCACGTCCTTCGGTGAGGATGACGATTTTGCGTCTGGAGAGTTCTCGGTCGTCACGCAGACAATGATACCCACTGTGGCGCCTGCCGCGATGCCTGCAACCACCAAAAAAAAGACCACGACGATGCCGATCAGTGCCCAGGAAATGGAAGAGGCAGCGCCGGGAGACGAAAACTTCTTTTCTTGCTCCTCGTAACCTCCAACATACTTGCTGTCATGTTGCTCCTGGGTAAAATGCTGCCCAGGAAAACTGACCCGTTGATTATCCATCATCCTTTGGCTGCGTGAGAAAATCTAAGAGAGTTTGTGTATCTAGAGAGTGAAATTCTAGTCACGAGTAGAACTAGACGCGGTTGTCTTCCCACTGAAATTTTTAGACCATGCATATGAATTTGAAAGATCGCTACTGTTGAGAAATCTAATCGATTGCCATCTCCATCTTTTCCACTATAAGTGTTACAAAATCGCCGCTCGCGCTTTTCCGTTTTGAAAATATTTTTTCGTGGTGTGTTCGCGATTTCCGTTCTGAAAACAAATAAGCGCTGACCGTGCGCATGGCAGAAAGAAGAAGAAGAAGATGTAATGGCGAATAACTCAAGCCGCTTAGGGCGCTCAAGCTCCAGTAACCAACAAGAGATACATGTTAGTCAACACACACGAGAGCTAGTCAGCGCGCTCTAGAGCCTTCGAAAAACAATCAATGTAATCGCAAAGAGGGCCAAACAAATTCAAACAGACGACCAGCAAGCTGTTGATCCCTGATCCGAGAAGAATCTTTGTGAAAGGCAAATGAGAGATCCATTTCTTCAGATGCAATACGCATCAAAAAACAAGCGACGCAACATTATTCATTGTGGCACAAAAATGCACTTTCATCAAAGAGACACTGTCACAGGTCTCTGCATAGAAGAGGCAAAGACCACCAACAAGAGCCAGGTGACGGGAATTTTTTTCTTTTAGCGAGAGAGCAACTTATCACAACAGAGAAACACTGGGACGCATGTCAGGGTCTCACACCTCACCAACATGCCCCCGAATTGGTCTGCCCGGCTGAGAAACAAAAGAGGGGGAAAGATTCCAACCCAACAATAAAATTGAGCGCCATTCCACATGCCGACGTCCTTTAGGACGAATGACAACAAAATTTCAATCAGCTCAGACAGAGACATCAGATCAACCAAGGGTCCCGTCATCTCAACAACACTTCAACAACACCACAACGCTAAAGACCTAAGGCGGCATGGACGAGGAGGCAGTTTCCCATTTACCTGGTGAGTCACGATTTAGAGGAAATGAAGAAGCGAGAGACTGTCATCATGTCTTTGCCGCACAGACAGATTTGATATCAGGAATGTAGAAACAAGGATGCTCGAATCAGTGACTGTACATGCAAACCAGATAGATGAACATATCGTTGCCAATATCTGAGGCATTGCGCTTCTTTCTTTTCTGCCTTGGAAAGTAGTTTTTCATTCACCGACTTCAAGTTCAATCGCGGTAAACGACACAAATACCGGCGCGAAGCTGCAAAAATTAAACTCATAGACTTGGACAATGTATACGCGTTCAGAACGGGCTCACAAGCGTGGCTGTAGGATGAATTTGAATTACCTCTCAGGCTTCAGGCAGAATGAGTTTGTTATTAATATTGTTCACGGCAACAAATCTGAAAACTCGTGGACAAATACACTAAATCTGTTCGGGATATTTGCGTTTACAATTTCAATCGGGGGCAACAAATATACTCAAATTCCACAATACACTTTCTAACCTTCGCCCAACAACTGCACTGCTTGTCTGTGTTGCTTTCGATAACGCATGACAATAACAACGACTCAGACCTCTTGCTGCGGCTGCGGGGGCGGGCCTTACGTTGAACCCACAACCTAGCTTCGACTGGGGAACCACTCACTTCGCCTACTTTCTTTACTCGTTTCTCAAAACATCTGAGCCTTAGATTCAAGTTCAACCGAAAATTCAAAATCACATGAACAATATACGTCACAATCACACGTAGCTTTTACAAAAAAATCACAACTCTGATATTCATATTGTGTCCTCTGGTGCACCTTTTCAGTTTCAACCTGGAAACATGGGCATGATCGTTCAAATCGTCGTACAAGCTGAAAATTATAAACGGCTGATTTATTTTGAAGCAGGCACGCCCAAATCTGAATCGACTGAAAGAGAAAATCGCGCATCATCTTGACGCAGATCTGCGCCAAGAGGCTCCACGCGCGCGCCAAACACAGGCCCCAACTCTGCACTCTCGCCGTCCCGAGACTCTCGTGAGGGTCTTTGCGAGATGGCGACCTTTGATGTTGCGCGTGAACTAGTCGAGACGGACGCGATCGATTTCGACTGCCTCGACGACGTCAACGACACGTGGTTGTGCCTGCTTGTTCCGATCGAGCCGACATCAGATCCCAATCCCACACGATCACGACGATTACTACCCGACGAGAAAGCACTCTCTCTTGCGCTTGTCGACAACTTTATCTCCTCCTGCTTGCCGCGCAGCAGCGCATAGATCTCCTTGACTCCGTGATTACAACAGTAGTCGAGCTCGCGCACTGTGAGCCGGACTCGCATGGCGTCTTGTACCAGGCAACCTTTCAACATGAGAAGAAGCTTGTCGTGATCAGCCCGCACCTCCGCTCCTTGCTTCCTAGATGAAGACGTGCGCAAGGAGCAGGACCTCCCCACCCCGGCACAGACAGAGTCATCATCTTCATCGTGCGGAGGAACTGCAGACGTGTTCTCGTATGTCGCGGAAGAAACTACAGTTCTCGTATGTCGCGTGAAGAGTCTCGGCACATCCGGAAACTCGATGCGAGTGCGAATGTCAGCGATCGCGATCAACAAGCGCGTGTGGCAGAAAGTCGGGCCCATCAGATGGCTGTGCGGTGTTTTGCCGTAAACCATCTTGTATAGGATGACGCCCAGGGACCACACGTCTGCCGCGAAACGCAGGCGCAATTTTCTTGTGTGCGGTTGGTAAATCGTCTCAGGAGCCATGTACTTTAGTGTTCCGAGACGTTGGGAACGACTCACATGGGTGCTCGTTTTCCCCAAAGAACATGATATCCCGAAATCGCCAAGCTTCAGCGTGCCCAAACGGCGACGCAGACCGCGCCACTTGGGCCCGGCTGCAGCGAATTCCGGGCCCGAGAGAGGTGGTCTTTTCACGAGGAGAAAATTCGCGGGCTTCAGATCGAAATGAATGACTTTCGCGTCATGCACATACTTCAAACTTCTGATCATTTCGCTGAAGAAATACACTATCCGTTCGCCATCAAGATTCTTGTTCTTCTTCAGGTAATGCCCAAAATCCGAGTCCGCATACTCCAGCAAAATGAAAATGTTGCGCGGGCTCTCCAATATCAAAAAGCTCCGCATTTGAATTACGTTGGGCACGTTTACAAACTTCTGGAGAAGACCAATCTCGCCACGAAAAACGTCCATCTCTTCATCACATGAAGGCGCGACGCATTTCAGCGCGAAAGTTGTCTTTTCTTCGACTTCATGGTGGGCAATAGCTTTCGTCCGAGCGTCCCCGCGCCCACTCGCAAGACTCAGACTTGTCAGCTCCGTTTCTTCGCAATGGAATGACCGCTCCTGCGATATCAACCTTGATGAAAACGTCAAGGCGCCAGCTTGTTTTGAGCCTACAGAATTCGTCAAGTCTTTGCAAACCTTTTGCGTCGCTGAATCCGGGGGAGAACGCAGAGCT
>JACKZZ010022960.1_pt1 | contig 18845 bp, 12 predicted proteins | sample 8027871 | NCBI WGS metagenome assembly JACKZZ01 (sample SAMN15724774, study PRJNA655200) | protist metagenome | isolation source: fluorescence activated cell sorting (FACS) single amplified genomes of... | place: USA: West Boothbay Harbor, Gulf of Maine | collected 2000-07-19
TGACTAACAAATGCAAATACCAAACCACTGAATGTAATAAAAGAAAGACAAATACATTCACCAATGCTACAAGTACTATTGGATACCGTTTACTTGGAATTAACGGAATTAATGATACTACCCAGGCTATGAAAAAACAAACCACACAAGCAGCGGACATGCTCGTTCTTAATGCGGTGTTTTGAATTCGTTGAAATGCCAAGCGTAAACGATATACGGCAAGTTCGGTCGGTGTAAATTCTTTTGATGTATCCAATCGTTTATTTCTTGAGGCTAATTCCTTGGTAATGACACGAATATGTAAATAAGCCCAAAAGTATCCGAGTACGGCTAAAACGGTACCGGGAAGTACAGCAAAGGCCCAAATTCCATCATCATCAAGTATGATACCAATGAGTACAGCTAAAATGGAGATGGAAAAGTAAATAATAACTCCACGGCGATAAAGGGAATATACTTCCATTGTTTTTGGGGTATGAAATCGTTTTTCAGCATTCCTTGCAATTTCCACCCAAACCAGAGAAAGATTAATAAATGCTAAGCTACCAAATAAATAGGTCAATGGAACAGCAAATCTTCCAATTTTCAATCGTTGTTTTGCACCACCATCCTCCGCACTAGCAGGAGGAATGACTCGAAAGAAGTCTCTAATATTTGCTAAATTAAAGATAGAGGTACATAGCATAGCAAGTAGAATCAAGACTAAATTTATGGTCATGGCATCTCGTTTAAATAACCGATACCGAATTAAAAGAGACACATCATACAACACCATGAAGAACGTCATGGTTGCCAATATCCCAATGCAAACAAATAACACAAATGCCGCAATTTGGTAAGGTCCATTGGTCAAACATCCTCTCCCAAGAAAGTCTTTGTCCATAGGACAAACACACATTTGTGGAGAACTCAAAATAGTTTCGTTCAAAGCACATATCGCTCGACCTTCACAGTGTAAGTCCATGGTGCAATTGGTCACTGGTGGTAATCCTCCTAGCCAGTACGTGTACGTACCACTGGTGGCATTGTACGTGATGGTCATCTTCCTTTTGATCGATGAAGTGCGTAATTTTGTTATTATAAAGTGATATCAGGGTTGACACGTTTTTGTTGCATCAATTTTTGTGTTGTACGAAACTGCCAAAAAAGATTTTTAGTGAACAAGTCAACAGATAACAAGAATTGAATACATATGTAGTACAGGAGTATGTAGTATGAGTTTGAACAAAATTGTAAATTGTTGAATACGATATTTCCTATAGTCAAGAATCGAATATTGTAATTTTCTACGTTTTCTTTATAACAAAATAAGACATTTTATCTCTCTTAATGAGCAGCAAATGAGATATTTATTTATTTATAAATAAATAAATAAATAAATAGAATTGAATTGTATTTTCGTCCGTCGTTCTCCTGGTGTTACTTGATTTATATACTAACTATGTACCGTACATACTTGTAAATAATAAATAATATTTATCCTTCATTCTAATTGATCATTAGGTATGTATGTAGTTAACATCTACACGATGATGGTGTGCATATATTGTTTCAAATAATAAATTTTCAATATGATGTAATGTTCTAGTAACGAAGTATTTCTCCTCCTCATTGAATAGAATCAAAGGAAGTAGAAGCAGAAGGTAATACTACCAGACTGTTTTTGCTACTTTTTTTCTTGGCAGGAGGTGATGCTTGTTGTTGTAATTCTCTATTACTTTTACTTTTTCTAGTAGTTGCTGCTGTTGGACTACCACCACTAAACTCACCAGCAGCATCATCAAGAGCATTACTACTATTGTAACTAGAATATTTAGACTCCGTGTTAAGAAATTGTTCACTACGAATAAATCGTCGAATACTTCCACGTTCAAGTAATTCACAAATTTCATCATAAGCTGGATCAAATGCATCACGATCTACTACTGGTATTGTCCTACGACTACTACTACTACTAACACTATGATGTTGATGAATTTGGGAAGTAGAAGAAAACGATGGTAATCTTGTTTTGACCTTATCAAACACATCGGAAGATATATTCACAGTAAACATTCCAGCAGGATCAATGTATGTGTCAAATAATTTCTTAGCTCTTACCAATCGAGTTCTTTCCGATACATCAAAATAAGTTTTCTTCCATGTTTCCACATCTCGTACGAAAAATAGAGATTCAATTCCAAGTTCAGAGGTTAAGAATTGTTCAAATCCTTTAGATAATCTCTCATCTTGTATAATGGTATTGAGATTTCCACTTCCTTTCATACTCATCTGACTACGAAGTGTATTTTTGTCGTCATCCTTTCCATCATCATGATGTTGTTGTCGTTCTTGTGTTTGTCCTTGTTGTTGTGATTGTTGTTTTGCGGCTTGTTTCAGGCCTAATAAAAGTTGTACTAAAGTTTGTTCTGCAAGAATGAATACCATGAACACTTCAATCAAGAATGAAGAGGAAAATGCAGGTGAATCATAAGTACGTACAGTATATCCAGTAATAAATAACAAAACAAGGCAAGCAAAGGATAAAAGCATACTAATGAATGTTTCCAGGCGAAGTCCCCATGGATCTTGAAATTGACGAACTTTCCACCAAACCACAAATCCAACAAAACAACAAATCACTCCCAATGCCACGAGAGTATAGAAGTAATCCATGGTGGCTCCACAGTTAGTACAATAAAGCACAGGAGTAAATACTACACTAAGTACAGAGTAAGTCAAAAAAGGAAATAAGAACAACAAAGTTAAGTAGAACAATCCAACATTGGTAGTCATAAATCTTAATACCAATAGATCGGTTTGATGATGAGTTGTGGATGGATTGATAATAATGGTACGAAGTGCCAAAAAAAACAAATAGCAAGAAGAAGAAGAAGACTTCTCTTTAATATCTTCTTCTTCATCATCGTCATCAATAGTAGAAGAAAATCCAATCATAGATCCATTGTCATCCAATTTTCCCATTCCACGAGCAGCATATCCAGTTTGTGCTGTGCTTTCCGCAGCATTCAGTGCTTTGGATTGAGCAAACTTGAAGAGAAAGAAAAAGAAAACGACTCTAGCAATGAGTGCTCCAGCAATGAGAGGAATGACATTGACTAAAATTACACTTCCAATAAAGCATGGAAATTCTGGTACAATGACTCTTCCATTTACTCCAATGACATAAATGGTAATTCCAATGTACGTGAGCATTACAGGTTGACTTGGTCGTTTTTGAGTCCTTTCAAATCGATTTTTGAACCAAAACCAACAAGCTAAACAAACAAAACTTGAAAACAAACAAACACCAAGAACAATTTGATTTGCTTGAATAAATTCTGGTGACCATTCTAATGATTCATTTCTACCTATTTGAGTTAAGATGAAATCATCACATGTGAAATTGTCATCGATTTTCATTTTAGGTGTTATTGTTTTTAAATTTGTTTTTGTGATTAGGTACTTTTTTTTACTTCAGGCTTTTGACTTTTTTTTTGCTACATAATAATCAGGGATTTGATTGTGCAACATTTTTTTCATAATATGTATTGCTTCGTTTGTCATGCAGTGTTCGATTTGCAGCACACGTCCATCATTAACAAAACCGGACAATTTTGCTATTTCTTGTTCTTGTTTGTTGGACAACTGGTAAAAAGTCTTACATAAAGTGATGGATATCTTTCTCCGCCTAGTAATGTACATACTTTTGTAATTTGCATGCTCTTTGACAACTTCGTTATGTAGTATGTAGCAAATCTATATCATTACATAGTACTATGTAGTCGGTATATATGTATAACGAATGAGATATGTATGGTGTACTACTAGTAGTACATATGTACAACGAATCGATGAAGCAACGTTGCGGTACTAATGTACTTCTACAGTCTACTACATATGTAGGATACTACGTACTAGGTATGTATGTATGTAACAACGAAAAAGGTTGGACGAACAAGAGTATTTCTTCTTGTTCAACAATCAGAGATATGACATGTCGGTGATTTCGATCGTCGCATGCTCGCATCGCACTTCCAGCGAGTTCTGTGCTTCTGTCTTCTATGTACCACCACCACCGCCGTACTTCATTTCGTTCTTGATGCGTGATCTACATACTACGTAATTCTAAATTCTCAGTACCACCACAGCATAAGAAAGATGAGCATCATGCTGGATATTCAAAATTTTCATGGCAGTTTTTGAAGTATTTTTTTGTCAAAGCATGTGGCAACTGGCAATCAACTTATGTAGGGTGGTAGTGAAGTTTCTTTCTCCTCTTCAAAAAAAAAAAAAAAAATTAAAAAAAAAAAAAAAAAGCGAGCACAAAATAATGATTGTAGTTGCTGCTCAATATGTACGTCATGGAACGGATGGGAAACTTAATTTAGTAAGTTCAGTTCCTAGACAAGTAAGAATGAGTCCAAATACCATCAAAGTGCCTTTAAAACAAGAAAGTGAAGAACACTTTAATAAACTGATTCGTGAAACGGGGGAAAGTCGTAAAAGAAATCGTCGTCGTTTTCATGAACTCATGGAAGAATTTCAAGATGACGATGATCAAGACATCAACAGTAAAAACATGGAAGATGAATTAAAAGATCGATCCGCTCCTTTGTTAGAACCAGATTCTTCCTTTCTTGTTGAACCGGATTCATTTTCTTCGGCGGACATGACACCCAAAGATCCATCAAGAAAAAAAGAAGGAAATCGCTTTGTTCATCATCATTTATTAAGTAGTAATAAAAGTAAACGAAGTAGTTTTTCCCCCGATACTTCGTTTGGTAGTAATAACAATAATAATAATAATAGTCCGAATGGTGGTGTTTGGGAAGGGAGACGACGAATGAAAAAAACTTCTCCCTCCATGGAGCATTCCTCCTCTTCAAGTTCTTTGAGTTCAAGTAGTAGATTGGAATCCGATCATGATGAAACCATCAATTTTATTCTTCGTAATCGCATGAAACGAGCGGAAATTGAACGAGAAAGATATCGTGGTTATTTAGAGGAAGATCCAGAAAATGAAGTGAAATATTCTCAAGAAATTTCTAGATTAGATCAAACTATACGAGATTTATCCTCAAGACTTTCTACTAGTCCATTTTCCTCTCCACGTCCTTCCATATCACCACAAAAGTTACGAAGTTCTTCACCAATTTCACCCATTGTGGTGGATATTTCAGGAGGAGGTCATCATCATCACCATCATCATCATCGTCATGGTTTAGATCCATTAGATTTTAAAGATGGATCCAACAATAGTCCAATTCAAGGACCATCTCCACCCAATAATAATAATAATAATAATAACAACAACAACACCAATAACATTCATGAAGACGATCTTATCATGAATGCTCGTGGAGGGAGTCTTGGAGGAGAATATGTATTAGATAGTGATGGTGGTAGTAGTAATACTGGTAACCTTCCCAATCAATTAATCAATCAGATGCACAACGATAATACCATGACAGGGAATGATCCCACCTCACTTGATCATGATCATCACAACGTCGTTTATGCAAATGAATTAGAACAGGAAAATAAAGGGGAATACGTAGGTATTGAACAAGCATATTTTTTTAAAGTATTTGATTGGAATACTGCGGATCGATCTTACATTGAACGATTGTTACAAAGAAATGCGGAGAATGTACTTCATGATCCTAAATTTAACCTAGAACAAAGAAGAATCATCCCAACAGAAGAATATGATGCTTTGGAAACCATCTTAATGGCCGAAGAACTCGCGGAACATCGTCGATATGTGTTAATATTAGTCAATGAATATTTCGTGTCCAGAGTAAGCGAATATCCTATTCGGGCAAGTCTTGAATTGACTGTGAACGATTGTTGTGAATACATTGCTAATGTGGTGGCCAAGGAAAGTGGTGAGTTGCTTCTTCTGTCGGGGGAGGTGCGAGATTTAGTATTACGTGTATTGTCCAAAGTCTGGGAATGGTTAGAAATTGATCCTCGATATCATTTCAATACGGGAAGATATTCCATTGCTGCTATTCCAGAAAGTTTTGTGGAAGAAGTACTTATGGATGTACAATACCTTCAATCTCATCGACATGCTGTATTTGAAGCAGTAAATCAAGCTTTATTGGAAATGTATCCTGGTTATCAAACTAATTTTCAAGCCCCACCAGCAAGTACTTTACAAGAGGTGGTGCGTTACATGAATCGACCACCTCCACATGACAATGCTTTAATATTACTTCTTGATTCTGTTTGGGGCTTATTAACCAGGTATTCCGCCACGTATGAAGCTGGATCTCATTTAAGTATTGAGGAATGTTTGTTAAGTGCTCAAAAGTTGGCAAGAAAAGTTGTGGCCGATGATGACCGTGAATGGACAATCCAATAAATTAACGTTTAGAGTATTTTTTATTTGTAACGAGTAACAACACCTTTTGAAATTTCCTTTGTGTTGTTTTTTTTCTTCTTAATAAAAACACAAAAAATAATTATTCATGTTAAGTCACGGGCGCGCGTCGAGCCCCCAAACGGTGATGCGGAGCAATGCGCGAAGAGCGCCCTACCTCCTGCTCGCCCTCGTGCTCGGCGCCCTCCTCCTCACTCGTCTCCTCTGGACCTCCAGCGCGTCTCTCGTGGACGTCTCTCCCGAAGTGGCTCGTGCAGTGCGTGCAGGCAGACCGGTGGTGGCCTTGGAGTCCACGGTGGTCACTCATGGCGGACTAGGTTTCCCCAGGAGTGTGGACACGGCGGCTGCTCTGGAGGCGCTGGTGAGACAAGGCGGTGCGGTGCCTGCCACGGTGGGTGTGGTGCGGGGGAGAATCAAGGTGGGGCTGACGATGGAGGAACTCACTGAGTTGGCTCGTGGCGGCGCGGGGAAGGCTTCTCTCCGGGACTTGCCTGTGGCCATGGCCCAGAAACGCAATGCTGGCACGACGGTGGCGCTCACCGCTTGGGCTGCGGCACAGGCTGGAATTGAAGTGTTTGCCACGGGAGGTGTGGGTGGAGTGCATTTCGGGGATCGAATGGATGTGTCAGCTGATTTACCACAACTGGCCAGAACACCTGTACTTGTTGTGTCGGCTGGGGTGAAGAGTATCCTTGATGTGGATCGAACTTTGGAATTCCTTGAAACGCAAGGTGTACCAGTAGCTTCTTTTCGATCTCCCACATTTCCCAACTTTTTCTCTGCTGGTTCATTACCTTCTCCTCTTAATTTGCAATCTTCACAGGAAGTGGCCCAAGTGTGGTTTCATGCTCGTCAATTACCCACTGGTATGTTGCTTGCTGTACCGAATCCAAATCCCCTTCCTGGGGTGGAAGATGCAGTAAATCAAGCATTAAAGGATACCAGTCATGTGAAGGGGAAGGATGTTACCCCGCAAATTTTGAAAAGAGTGGGGGAAATTACTAAAGGGGATTCCATTACCACTAATATTGGTTTGTTGAAAAATAATGCACTTGTTGCTACGGAGGTTGCTGTAGCTTTTGCTGCTCTAAATAAGAATAATTAATTTTCTTTTTATTTAAAAAAAAAATCGCTATATTATCAATTAATATTTTTTTTTAAATGATATCTTCCACAAAAGGATTCTTATCATCATTCATTTTTTTAAAACTTTTGTCGTTACTTGTTGTAACCACTTCTTCCTCCTCCTCTTCTTCTTCTGTGTTATTGTTATTGCCAAAATGACCAAGTACGTCTCTGAAAAATCCATTCCTTGAATAATCTTCCACGTCTTCTCCTAAAATTTCGGCAAATTGTTGACTCAAAATAGCTGCAGTAGTCATACGAAAAACTTCACCGGTTTGTGCTCTTTCTTCTGGAGTCATGGTTCCATCATCCATTTCATTTAAATACTTTTCAACAATTGAATCCGTAACTTGCACAAAATCCCTTTCCCCTGGCATTCCACCATTAAAAAGTTGATGAAAATATTCCTCGTGCTCTACATATTCCTCTTCCTCACTCTCATCTTCTGCTTCTTCTTCTAGTTCTTCCATCGGCCCTTCTTCTACTACTACTTCTTCTTTTTCATCTTCCCAATTTATAATACTCTGTAAGAAAGCGTCCAATGCTGGACTTATTGCAGAGACCTTCCTATACTCACTAATGCCTTTTAAGGATAGGGCTGTGTCGTCATATCTCGCCTCTACATTATTAATGAGCTGTATCCAATTTGCTTCTGTTAATTTTAGTATTCCCAGCAATGGTAGAAATTCATTGAATATATCATCCGATGTTCGATCTAGCCATGGGTAAACTTTTGGAACTCTTCGAGACTTGTGTCTTCGAAATTCATGGGTCATCTTCCCCGGATACTCCTTAACCCACTTTCTCCATACGCATTGTCGAGCAATATCAATTGCAATACTTTCAAAATTTTCAGAAAACGTACCACGAACAAATTGAAAATATCGATCCGAGGAGGACAAATAAGCTTCTGCTCCTAGAGCATACACAATAGTCTCCAACACCAACATTCGATTTGCAGCCATCACACGTTCATTGATATCGCTATTGAGCCAAAGACCAAATCGACGATCATTCTCCATAACACTATGGACTACTCTTTCCAACAAAGGAGTTTGTTTATGTCCAGCTTCAAGAAGGCATTCGAACACCACTTGTCGATCAATAATTCTCAACATTTCCATATGAGGTTCAAATGCTAAACGCAACTCCTCAGTGATTAATGTTTCACCAAATTTACGTCCATCAACATTTTCATCTTCCTCATCAGCATGTTGAAGATAAAATGCGTCATAATCCACGTCACGTTCTTCATCGTAATCATCGTCCTCATCTGAATGAATTTCACCACATCCACACCGTTCCCGTCGTTTATCTTCATCTTGCAAACGAAGACGATACCCGGGTTTTAAATATCTTGGACTGTCTCGTTGATTCCAATCGTAAATTATATTGATGAGAGTAATCACATCTTGCTTTAATACCACGCAATCATGTGTTTCAAATGCGTCCACGAGATCCCACCCAAATCGTAAGTAAAAGTCAAGCACATCAGAATCAATGAAAAAAAGCCTCGTGGCACAATGCTCACAAAATAAACTATTTCCATAAAATGTACCAAGTGTCTCAGCCAGTGATCTTGGTATACTTTTACAATGAATACAAGACTTTTTTTGATGAAGTTGATGATAATTTATTTTAATAAAAGTAAGTCCCCAACTTCCATTATAAATTAGATGTCCACCACCTCGAAATGTACTTCTCCTGGGTGGTTTGTACATTCCATCCTTACCAGCAAGATATGTGGCCCATATTGTTTTATGATCATCAAAAAGCGATTTTGCAGCTTTACATGTTCGACGAAAAATTTCAGCAATGAGAGGTTGTAAATAAGACACAATCTTCACAGCAAGTTCTGGGGTACTAGACTTTAACAAATACTTCATGAATTCGTGATTTTCTTTCTTCGTCCATGTTCTAACTTTGCGTGTAATTTTCTCCACCTTTTTATTTTCTTTTTGAGTACCTTTATCAACCTTCTTTGGGACGTTTTGTTGTTTATTATTCTTCTTGGAGGGTGATGGATCAAAATCATCACCATGGAATCCAAGAATACTCCTCATCGTTTCCTCCTGAGTAACCACTCTATAATTAGAGCTATTGAATACCATTTCTCCATTGTTATTGAATAGTCTTGGCCTATTGTTATTGTTATTTGAAGACGTGCTGGAACTTTCTGAACCAGTAAATTCAAACATTGGGGCAGCATTGCCACTAAGTAAGGTCTGGAGGGCTTGTTCTGGGGTGGTACTGTTTCTGGATTGATTTCTACGTTCTCCTGACATGTTCTTTTTTTCTCTCTCCGTTTTTAAATTGAACAGATTGATTTTTGAATTTTGACTTTTTTGATCTATAAAAAAAAAGTTTTTTCAAAATTTCAAAATTTCTAGCAAGTTTTTAAAAAACGAATCTCAAGCAATCAAAGAAAATAGAGTTTGTAGAAAAGAAAGTTCATGTACAAGAAGATTTTAGTGAGAAATCTACACTACAAGCAAGTGCTCAGATAATTATTCATCGAGTGAAATTTTCATTTAAAAAAACTCAAATGATAAATATTGTATTGAAAAGTAGTAACGTATTGAAATTCAAAGGAAGAATACTTCCAGTTCGTGTGATAACAACAAGCAAGATCAAATCAAATCAACATAGAGCAAGACAGATAAACAAAGACATAGAGGAGAGATAAATGAATAGGATACGTAAATTTCAATTGCTTTTTAAGGATGTTGGTTACGTAACATTGTAACTGTTGTTGTTGTTGTTGTTGGTGATTATCATCATCTTCACCATCATCCAAGTTTTAATATCCTTGATCCATTCTCAATAAATAAATAAATAAATAAATAAGAACATTTATTTAGTACATGAAACAAATGTCAAAACAGAGGTATTGTTGTCGTGATTGAAAAATACAAAATGATTGCTATTAATAATAAATAACAACGGGGGAAAAAACGGGATTTTTTTTTTTTGAAAACATCTTCGATTTAAAATTAATTCAAATCAAAATTTCTTTTGATTTGCTATTTCTTTTTTCTATTATTACTACTACTACTACAACTCTAGTAATATATAGCATTTTTAAGGGGAGGGGGAAAAACCTTTAAACATTATTGGAAAAAATTTAATCATTGTAATTCTCTCTCTTCTTATCTTCTTTTTTTCTTTAAAAAAAGGTGTTATCAGCTTCTAAGCTTTTTGGGTCCTACACAATGCTGGGAAATGTCCTAATTTTCCACAATTCTCACATGCATGAGTTTTATGTGGGCATTCCTTCTTTGCATGAGCAAAACTACCACATCCAAAACAAGCTTTCGCAGCAGTATTGGCAGGAGCAGGAGGCAACACAGCAGCTCCCACAGCTTGGTTCATGGCCGCTCTAGCTCCAGGAGGAAGTTGTTGTTGCTTGCATACTGCTTTCAAGTGTCCCACCTTTTTGCATCGATCACAGGACTTGTCTTTCAAGGCGCAATCAGCCCGAAGATGATCCGCCTTTCCGCACACACCACAAGCTCTCTGGGCATTGCACTCTTTGCTCAAATGACCGGGTTTGTAGCAGTTGTTGCACAGTTTCGCCGATTGGTAGGGGTGGTTTTCGCCACCCACTGCTTTGTTGTTGTTTGGTTTCTTCTCACTGGGGGCCTTTTTTTTTGCTTTCTCACCTCCACCTGCTTTCTCTTTTCGCATCTTGGCGATATCTTCGAGACTCATATCGAGCCATAAGGAGCTGTCTACTTGATCCATTTTCTTCTTCTTCTTCTTCTTAGAATGAATTTAACTATCACACTTTCTTATTATGTTTTACTGTGTGAAGATTGTTTTTGTTCGCTGTGAAAACTCCTCCTACTACTACTACACACGCACAAAAAAAAATTTTTTTTTGAAATAATAAAATATAATTAAAACTTGACGATTAAAAAAAGGAGGGGGACAGAAATTGGCCGCCATCATATTAATTTGTATATATACTGTGTCATATGATGAAACCCGTAATTAATATTTCAATTCGTACCATAATTTCAAAAAAAGATCACCCACCACGAGCATCATATGCACAAACAACTTCTCCTCCTCTCCCTCCTCTCCCTTCTCCTCGTCCTCCTCCACTCACCCACCTCATCTCCTCTATCCTCTCGGATCCTTCGTCGTCGTCGTAGACGTCGTAGGCGTCGTCGTCGTACTCGGAAACAACCTGCTCTTGTGCCTGTCACGGCCTCTCCTTCTAGTACTGTGTCTCCCTCGATTACTCCTACTACAGTGGATTTAGGGACTTCAAAGACCAATTTTGTGATCATGCTTGCTGATGACATGGGTTGGAATGATGTTGGTTTTCATGATGGTGGATTACCTGCTACTCGGCATTTAAAGACCATGGCTGCTGCTGGATTGAGATTAGATAATTTCCATGCTCCTAGTTCTATTTGTTCCCCAAGTCGTATGGCCATGCTTTCTGGTATGTATCCCGATCGTCATTGTGTATCTGGTGCTAATTCAGATCAAAATCAATTTGCTCCTCGTGGAGTAAGGAGCACGGTTGCACATGATGTGAGAGAATTTGGATATCGTACTGCTTTTTTTGGGAAATGGCATTTAGGTACTTTTGACCGATATTCACCAGGAGATGCTGGATTTGATACTTGGTATGCTTCAGAGGGTAACATGGTTACCTTTGATGCACCAAACTTTTGCCCAGAACAAGCTTGTAAGGAAAGGTGTAAAGGGAATGATTGTTTCAGACAAAAGCGACTTGTTACCAAAAAATGCAGTTCTCGTTATTCTGCCAAAAATGCTTTTTTTGGACATTTAAAACATATGTACGAATTTCATGATTCATGGCAATGTTCTTTATCTCACGGGGGATTAAACGGAATATTGGAGAAGCAAGTTCCCATTCCTCCTAAAAAAATGACAGGTGATTTCCTTACCGATCAATTTGAAGGATTTATTCATAATTTAGTTCAGGATAGGAATATAGGAGAGAACGAGGAGCAAAAAGATGACTTAGTACCTTTTCTAGCCATTTTAGCATTTCATGAACCACACGTTCCATTTATTGCGGATCCGAAAGTACGTGAGCATTGTGAATCCGATCCAGATTCACCTTGTACTCAAGGCGACAAACGATTACTTGAAATAACCACAAAAAATTCAAAGTTATCAAATTACATTGGGGTCATTCAAAGTTTAGATAACTATGTACAAAGGATACGTCAAATTTTACAACAAAACAAGCTTGATGAAAACACTTTTGTTCTTTTTACTTCCGATAATGGTCCAGAATCCACAAAACGAGATGGTGCAGGATCTGCCTCACCATTACAAGGAATTAAAAGAAGTTTATTTGAAGGTGGACATCGTGTTCCCACGGTATTGGAATATCCTAAACAAATCAATAAAGAAAATCATGCTTCTTCTTCTTCATTGGAAGGAGGAGGGGTGTCCACCTCTTTATTGAGTTTGTTGGATTTTCGACCTACGGTTCGTCATATTTTAAGACAAGAGAATTATTTACCTCAAAATTATTTTGAAATCACAAGCAAGGAAATTCCTGATTCTGAGTTAGAAGGAGTATCTTTGGTAGAATTTATGAAAAATCCAAAACAATGGCATCGACCAAAAGGATTTGCTATTTGTTATTCTATTGGATTTTGGAATTCAGAATTATGTAAATGGTATGCCTACTTTGAAGGAGATTATAAAATTATTGTTCGTCGAGGGGAAGAGAAGAAGGGGGGATACTTATTTAATATTAAAAATGATATTATGGAAAAAAATAATCTTTGGGCTCAAAATCTCACAATTATTCATGAAATGATTAATAAGGCACGTTTAGAACATATTGGTAAAGTAATGAATGATAATAGACGACATCGATGTTGATATATATATATATATATATATATTTATCTAAATACAAAATGTTTTATTTTAAAATAAATTAAACTAATTTTCTACTTTTGATGGCACAGGGGTAGTAGTAGTTTTATCTGTTGTTGCTGTTGTTGTTATTGTCGTTTTTGTCAAGGAAGTCATCGTAGCCGTAGCAGCCATTACTGCTTTATAGGAAACATCATTTACTTTTTGTTGTTTTTTAGATGAATTTCCCTCTGATGCTGCTGCTTCTTCTTCTTCTTGTTCTTGTTCTTTTTCAATTTGTAACATCAATGATGCTTCATCTTGTTCTAACAATGTTCTTGATTGATTAGATGGAGAAGTTAAAGAAGCAAAATTTTTTGACATAGTTTGTTGAATTGCCACACCAATGGAAGCATCCCATGCTTTTCGAACTCTAGTCTTTTCATGAAATACAATAGCAGCTAATAATAATACTATATAAATTCCTAAAATTTTTGCTAAAAATATTAATAATGCTGGTGCATCATGATAACTTTGAAAATCATTTGAATTTTTAAATGAAAACACCACAAAACGTACTACTTGACTAATAACAATAAAAGCAAATATGGTTGTAGCACATGCAGCTTCCGTGCCCTCCCGATAACTATAATACCTCAAAGTAAACGTTCTACCTACTTGATCCTGGGTATCAGGATCCCATAAAAACATTGCTTCAAGGAAATATCGAACGTAACTAAATCCACATAAAAACAATAACGGTCTCCCAAAACTAATTCCAAATATCGCAACCCCATCCTTTAAAATTTGGGAATATTGTGGAGTAAAAAAAGAAAATGCATGTGCGGATACCAATAAGGAACAACATGCAATCATTGATTTTTTTTCATCATGATCCGTTAATACGTTCATCAATAATCCAAATCCCCTAGCAGTATAATAGTTTAATTGAACTAAATACACAAATCGATAATAGGTTCTAAAACTAAATGGGTGACAACAAAAAATTCGATGTTGATCCATGGCACTAGGTGCGGCATCAAAAGCATATCGAATACCAAAATAACAAAAAGAAAACAAATTTGCATTAAATAATCCTTTCAAAAACGAATATAACAATAATGCAAATTCATGTGCCCCAAGCATCATACCAGATCCCACAGCACGTCGTACGGGAAGAATATCATCCTCCAATGTAGCACCCATCATCGCCACCATACCAATTGATACGGAGATATAAAATGCAGCAACTTGTTTACGTTGCCAAACTCGATTAAAGTGGCGCATATAACCACATGTTATGGCAAGTACAATGACAGTACATACTTCAACGGCAACTCCTCGACGAAAAGTGAGGTTAAGTAAAATTAAAAACCATAAATAAGATTGAAACAAAATACCTCGTCTTGGTCTTTTTGCATATCGTGCACTACCCGTTTCCGTATCACTGACTAGACCTAATGATACGCTTAATCCCGATTTAATTCTACATACCGCACGAAGTAGATCACTACGATAACCATCACACTTTTCTACATATCCTTTATTGTTTAACTCCCATGCTTCTTCTTCTTCCTCATCGCTTAGAATAATTCGATTATTATTGTTTTTATAATGTTTTGTTCTTTTTCGAATTTCCTCTCGTTGATCTTTGAAAAAAGTAGAGGTAAGGAAATCATCATTTAAATTCATGAATCCAGTAGATAAATCCAATAAAATTTCCGCAGGACTTAATAGATGTGCAGAACTTGCCGCAATATTGTTTTCCTCACTATTAGTAGTAGTAGTGACGGGGAAAAAGTATTCATGAAGGGAAGGGAGACTCTTAAAGTAATTTAATGCCATGGATCTTTCCCCAAAATATACTAATTGACCTTTTTGTAATAAAATAATATCGTCAAACAAAGAAAACGATCTAGCGGAGGGTTGATGAATTACGGTCACTACGCTTACGTTAAAATGACTGGCAACATATCGAAGTGTGGTAATTAACTTATGGGCTTGTGCCCCATCCAAACCAGAGGTTGGTTCATCCAATACCAATACGGAAGGTAAAGCGACTAATTCCATGCCAATGGAAACTCTTTTACGTTCCCCTCCACTTAATCCACGTTTGTGAGTCCCACCTCCATTGGCATGATGAAGTACATGTCCTAAATTTAACGTAATGACCGTTTCATTAATAATTCTATTCACCGTCTCATCGGAATAATATCTAGGTAATCTTGCCTTGGCAGAAAACCATAATGTTTCCATGACCGTTAAGCCGGGGTAAAGGGTATCTTCCTGTGGAACAAATCCAACTCGATCTAAAAAAGAATCCAAAGAACCCTTGACTCCATTTAAATAAACGGAACCATAACTCTGTGAACAACTTTTCCTTGCCCTGCCTAATAAGGAATGGGCTAAAGTGGTCTTTCCCGATCCACTTGCTCCAAGAATACCAGTAAGTCTACCAGGACGAGCATCTCCGGAAATATTGGAAAGAACGTTACCCACATTATTGACGGAACAACCTAAATTATCAAAACTAACATGAATGGGGAAGAAATCAAAATCGGAGGAGGAAGATTCATTTTGTTGAGCAAGTAAGACTTGATCATCGATTTTGGGTCCTGTGTAATATTCATCTTCCGTAAGAATTAATGCAGCAACGGATAGAAAAAATCCAAGAAGTAAAAAATACAAAATTCTTCTTGTAGGTCCAATCCCTCCAACAGGACGATCAATTCTAAGGAATCTACCAACAGGACCATCTCCCTGATTATCCACCCAATAATGAGCTAAGATACGTACAAAAGTATCCATGGATTTCCCAAGAAATAAACTAATTTCTAGAGGAGTAAAACTTTCTTTTTCTTCTTGTTGTTTAACTTCAAGAAAAAATTTTTTATGTAATTCCATGAGAGCTTCATCCAAAATTTCTTCTTCTTCTTCTTCTTCTTCATTTTTACCCTGTTCTACTACTACTACTAATTTGTTTTTCTCTTGTTCTTTTTGTATTCCTCGACGAAATAAGGGTGGTGAAGTAGAACGACCTTTTCTATTATTATTATTATTATTATTATTATTATTATTATTATTATTGTTATTTATGCTACGAACATATTGTCCTGGTGGAGCTCGTGGACTATTACTACTACTACTACTACTCATATCTTCTCCTTTCGTTTTCATAAATGAACTATATTAATAACGCTCGCTATATAAGTATATATCGATGTATTAAAATAAAGTACACAATTGAGAAAAAATAAATTTTTTTGAAAAAAATACACAAAGAAAATTTTCTGTGTGTACTACTTTTTTTTGTTTTTAAAAACTTTTTACCTAGTATGTTACTATGTACCTATGATATATGTATTGGATTATTATTAGAGAGAGCAAGTAATCAATTATTGAGTAAAGCTTTTTAGTATTATTTTAAAATGGATGTATAGTTAAAAATGTATGGTAATTGTTTTTTTTTCTTATAATTTTTCATTTTTTCTTTTCAATCTAATGCAATAGGATCAGGTAAAAGATCATTCAGTGTCTCAGCAGCAATTGGTTTGATATCAACATAATTAGCACCAGCTTTTAAAAAATCTTGTTGTACAATAGCCGGATCATGTATCGTTGATCCAACAATGACCACATCCTTATCAACGACTCGAATCTTACGAGTGGCAGATACCCCATTCATATCTGGCATTTCAAAATCCATCACCACTAGAGAAAATCGATGTCCTTCCTCAAACAATTCCACCGCAGATGCCCCATCCGACACTTCACTTACCGAGAACCCTAGTTTCTTCAATCGAATACTGAGTTGTTTTCGAGTCACGATGTCATCATCCACAATCAACACACTCTTCATCAACGCACCTGCCGATAAGTCTTCGAACAAAGGTGGCTCCTCCAAAGGCGGCGAAGCAGCTGGGAGAGCACGAGCTAGGGCTTTACTATTGGCGCGGGCTACTTTGAACACGAGGGCGGCGCAGCACATCACTAGTATGCCGCCCATGACGATGAAGTCTAAGTCTCCTTCCATGATGTATATTTATTTTATTTTGCTTTGCTTGTTTATTTGTTGTTTTATTTATTATTTTAGGTAGGTAGGTAGGTACACCAAAATCGTCTTTTTTTATTTCCATGTACCGCTCCATGTAAAAAAAGAATTCGATCCTTGTTCGCAACAAAACAAAACAGAAAACCATGTGAACAGAGAATTTTGAACAAGAAAATGGAAAAGATCCGTGAAGCTGCATCATGTATCGCACGAGCAGATGTATTGATCATTTTAGCAGGTGCAGGAGCAAGTCATGATCCTCCAACAAATCTACCAACATTTCGAGATAAAGAAGGATTTTGGGAAAACTATCCACCTGCTAAAAAGTCAGGAAAAGATTTTACACAATATTCTAATCCAAGATCATTTTATGATGATGCTCGAGCGGCATGGGGTTTTTTTGCTTATCGATATCATATGTATGTGAAAGCTCAACCTCATGAAGGATATGACATATTGTTAAACTTAGCAAAAAGGAAACAAGATTATTTTGTGTTTACTTCCAATGTCGATGGACTTTTTCAAAAAGCTGGCTTTGATGAAGAAAAAATTATGGAATGTCATGGAAGCATACATTTTGTACAAGCCAGAGATCCTTCCATTACCACCTCTACCATCTTACCAGCCACGGAGATTGGAATACAAAATATTGAGTTAGATGAACAATTTAATGTGAAAAATAAGGTTCCTACCATGTCATTATTAACAAAAAAAAAAATCAAAGAAGAAGAAGAAGAAGAAGAAGAAGCAATTCCAACACGGCCAAATATATTAATGTTTGGAGATTCTAATTTTGTGGAAGATCGATATTTAAAACAACAAAATAAAATGAATGAATTTTTACAATCCATCAAGGAAGCAAAACAACAAGTAGCAATTATTGAAATTGGAGCAGGATTAGCCGTTCCAAGAGTACGATGGACCAGTGAAGAACTTCAAAATAAATTAGGATGTAAATTAATTCGAATTAATCCTTTAGAATCTCAAGGACCTAAAGGTACTACTATTTCCATATCATTAGGTTGTTTAGATGCTATGAAAAGTATTTTCTCTTTCATTTCTTCTTCTACTACTTGATTATTGCTTGTGATGAACAATTGATGGTCTCCTCTTGTATCAATGCTATAAATATGATAATATCTAATAAGATTCCCAAAGAAAAGTCAAAAAAATTAAAAAACACAGAATAAATTTTTCGCGAAGAAATGAAATTTATTCATCGACGTCACAATTTATTAATAATTAAGTTTTGTTTCACAACCAAACAAGAAGAACAAAAAGAAGAAAGGTTACCATCATGATGTTTCGTGCAGCACTTCAACAACATGGACGTAAAAGTAATAATCCATTGTTGGTGCGATACCTAAGTTCAGACTTTTACAAAGTACTTGGTGTATCAAAAGACGCAAGTCAAGGAGAAATCAAAAAAGCTTACTTTTCTCT
>JACKZZ010010706.1_pt1 | contig 18835 bp, 14 predicted proteins | sample 8027871 | NCBI WGS metagenome assembly JACKZZ01 (sample SAMN15724774, study PRJNA655200) | protist metagenome | isolation source: fluorescence activated cell sorting (FACS) single amplified genomes of... | place: USA: West Boothbay Harbor, Gulf of Maine | collected 2000-07-19
AGGCAGACTGGGTGGGGACCCTTACCCAACACCTAGGAAAGGACTACTCGCTGCTTAATGTTAAGTCACTAGGCGAAATGCGGCTTGTGGCGTTCTGCAAGGCGGAAATGCGTGGCCAGTTCCTGGGCGTGAAGTCGGCTGTGGAGGCCACCGGCATAGGCCACGTAGGAACCAACAAGGGTGGAATTGCCCTTTCGCTGTCTTTCAAGGACACTTCGATGGTGTTTGTCACAGCTCATTTAGCTGCACACCAAGAGTTCACCGCTCGGCGTAACTCGGACGTGTCTGAGATCTTGAGGGATATCTCAAATAACCTGGGTAAGCTGCCAGGTGTCGATGTTGTTGCAGACTTTGACCACATCATTTTTATGGGCGACCTCAACTACCGCCTGGATTACGGCACCCAAAGCAAGGCCCAGAAGCCCTCAAAAGAACAGTTTGATGAGATGGTCAAACTTATCGGGGAGAAAAAATTCAGCGGGCTTTGGGCAACGGACCAGCTGTCAGCTGAGATGAAAGCCGGGCGTGTCTTTACCGATTTTAAGGAGGGTTCCTACAACTTTGCTCCAACGTTTAAAGTAGAGCGTTCGGCTGAATTGGTATATAACGTCAAACGATCGCCAGCATGGTGCGACCGTGTGCTCTGGCACTCGCGTACAAGCAAGAGGTTTGAAATCGTTCAGAAATCACTCCAAGGTGCGCACTCTGTGCCCTCTTCAGACCACAAGCCAGTCATGACCAACCTGCTCATTCCGACCCACGAAAGCGCCTCGCTGACAACCACCTCTGCTGATAAAGTAACGTGTTGCATCGAATTCAAGACTCTGCACGCCACCAACATCCCCGCACTGGATGCGAACGGCAAGTCCGACCCTTACGTTGAGTTCGTCGCGAATTTTTTCCACCCCAAGGCCAATCACAAGAGCAAACCGTCCATGAAGACACTTGACCCTAAGTTTAAGGGTATCCCAATCATCCAGCCCGTGATTGAGAATGCTGCGCGCCTTCGTGAGGAAAAGCTTGTGATTAAGCTGGTCGACTATGATATGATGTCGCAGAATGATGACATTGGATACTCTGTGATTGAGCTGGAAGACCTTCTACCAGAAGGAACAGACAAGACGCGCACTGTCAAATTCGAGAGTAAAATTACATTCGGTGGCGTTCACGTCGGAAAAGGTGTGTTTTTCCCCTCTCCTTTTGTATTTTTTTCTTTTCTTTCGTTTCTTGTTTCCAGTGTCTTTTTTTTTGCTTCTCGGCCTTGATGTTGGGCACGTGCGTGCGCGTGCGTCCGCGTTTTGTTTCTAGCGTGCTGTGTTGCTAATTCTGTTTGTTGTTTTTTCAGCCGCAATGCTGTATGGAGAAGTTACCACAACCTTCAAGTAAACCCTCAAGTGCATACACACGTATCGCATGTGCGCGCACAGCAGCACAGCCAAGGCCAGCCGCCAGGCCCACCGTGATGGCTTACGTCGTCTGGCATGGCAGAAGCCATCGCAACTGTGATGAAGTGCATGGGGTTTAAGGCGCAGCTGCTGCCGACCAGCCCTAGCGGAGCCTACGCACGCATTGCCTTTTGCATATGAGGCAAATATATGCAGTACAAAGCTGGTGCAGCCCGCCCGCACGCTGGCATATACGCGCATAAGCCGGCCCGCCCCCGGCCCGGCGCGCACCAGGACGCTGCCGTGACTATTGCACTGCGCTTGCGCATTATTATGCGATAGGCGCTAAAATTTTTCATATGCGCGGGCAGTGGCGGCGTGCCGGCGTATGTAGGCAGTGGCCGGTGCTGCAACCAGCCTGCGCTAGAGCTACATACAGCTGCACAGCTAGCCGCACGCCAGTTTTTCGCACAATATATAATACTTGTAGCTTGGATTTACTTTTGGCTCAAATACTGTGTTGCGAGCTGTTCGATTTGATCATAGGGGTAGATAGAGTTGTGACCGTCATCCCATGAAATGGAAACCGCATAGTTACCTCTATGCTGAATCGACGTGGCAACTACGTCATCTTTAACATTCTCAGGGTTCTTGTTGCCAGCTCCACTGCACTTCTGCCGCAGATATTTTGCAGGCAACGTGAAGGAATCGCCGGTGACTTTTGTCAGGATAACATCGGACCCAGCCTGCTTCACAATTGTATTCATAATACCGTGCGTAGCCCTAACACATCGCACAGTAACACAACAAACACATTCAGGAGCTAGCGCCAGGGAGCGCAATCGATAATAATTTCGAGTTTGCGCAAATTTATTACGTATTTTTTCGTGGTTTTTCAGCGAAAACTGGGGGTTGGGTGGCGTTAACTTACTTGATTTCGTTGAGAAGCGTGGTCTCGCTGACAACCATCTTGGCGATGTCTGCGTATGTGTCCTGCACTATTTTTAGCTTAGAATTAATTCCACCTTCGCTGCTAGCTACTTCAGACACCACAACTGGGTCGCCACTGTCGCTTGCCGCTGGAGGTATAGTGAAACACGACGCTCAGTTGTTGCGGGCGAAAAGATAAATTTGAAATATTAAAAACAAAAAACCGTAGGATGTTACCTGATATTTCAGCGAGAATGGGAAGCTCAAACTGATTCTTAATGCCAAAGAGTTCTGCTATGACCGAGGTTTGACCGGTGCCAAACGGGTACGTTTTCTCTCCGCAAGCCTTGTTCTCGCACTGAAAGTAGGCCATATTTTCAACAAGTCCAACAATCGGCACCTTTACCTTATCAAACATGTCCATGCCTTTAACCACATCAACATGCGCGAGTTTTTGGGGGGTCGTAACGACTACGGCAGATGCAAAACGCACGCTCTGCGCCAGTGTGAGCTGGATATCGCCTGTGCCTGGCGGGAAGTCGACAATTAAATAGTCCAAAATGCCCCAATCTGTCTCGCTAATCAGTTTTTGAACCAGACCAGACGCCATCGGGCCCCGCATAATAGTGGACTGGCGCGCTTTTGGGTCGGGTGAGATGGGGTCATAGGTGTTGGAGAACCCGTAGGACATGAGTTTGACTCCCTTGTACTCTGGTGGTATGATTAAATCTTTCGAATTGATGCGGAGAGTAAAATCGTCAGGTGCGCACATGGTGGGCAACGAGGGACCGTATATGTCAGCATCGAAAATTCCAACTCTGTGACCCTGTTTGGACAGCGCATATGCCAGGTTAACGCTCACTGTACTCTTTCCGACCCCTCCTTTGCATGACGACACTGCAATTACATTCTTCACCCCCCCTAGTCCGTTGGGTTTGGCGCTCTCTTGAGCTTGTGGGGGTGGCTTGCGGGCTGGGGGCGGATCTAGCCCGACGGTACCGTCGTTTGGTGGGGCTGCCATCGACACTTTCGCTTTTTCAACCCACGAAATCTGCTCTATGACCTCCTGGCACTGCTTTTTCTGTGTTCTATAGTCCTTGCTCAGCTGCAGGGTTACTGACACCACGCCCTCGTCCGTTGCTCGAACCCCATCCACCAACCCCGAGTAAACCACGTCCTTTCCATCTGCATCCTTAACTGAGCGTAGGGCTTTCAATACCTCCTTTTCCCGTTCCGAAAACTTGACCTTGGAGGCAAAAGAGCGCATGAGAGCTTCACTGCTGCTCGATGGGCGCTGTAACGACAGGGGACCGATACGCCAGGCCCAGCGGAACGCTTTTCGCAGATTACGTTGCGAAGAGAGAGTGCGAAGCATCTTGTGTTGGGGTAATGTCACCTGTGGCCCTCCCAGCTTCTCTCTTGGTCGGTGTCTGTCCGCCGTAGGAACGTGTTACCTTCTCAAGTTTGCTTTTGCTTTTGCTTTGCTTTTAATGCAGCTTATATTTAGCTTAGCAGCTTAAGTTGATATAGCCGAAAAAATAAACTACTCCAATAATGCTGGGGGACTTCGACTTCTAAAAATTAGGCTTGCTGTTTGTTGTTGGGGGGAGCTCAAAAGCGGCCCCGCATGGAACTTGGGCACCAAGACGACTCGCAGACTATCCCTGCAACTCCGACTGCTATGAGTAAGCGACTTAAATTAACGAAACGATTTCTGATAGAGGCCTACTGCTTGTTTTTAAAGAAAACTTTCTGTAGTCGCCTGCACTGACCAGTCAGATTTGGCATCATTTTGGGCTGCAGGCTCTTGTTAGCTGTGGCGATTCGGAATGCCGGCGTCGAGCCGTTTCTAGTGTCGCTTTGACTCTTGCAGTATTTTACGTGTAAACAGTCTTCCACCTCTAACTCGTGTGTTTTGCCACCCTAGCTACAAGGAATGATGAAGACGACGAAATTCTGCCTGGTGAGCTCACCGGGTCGCAGAAGTTTTATGCCAACACTAGTTTCGGTTGCGCAATCACCTTTTGGTCGGTTCTCTTCATCATGACCAACTTCATTTACCTCTACCTGAGCATGCAGGACTTCTCGATTTCGGATGGGGTATGGTACGCGATTGTCATTATCTTTGTGGGTATCTTAGCTCTATCGTACATTGGTCATCTATGGTTCGATTGCCTTGCTTTCGACATTGCGGCGCCTGGCGACGAGGATGCTGACGATGACAAGGAAGATGCGTGAGCAAGCTGAGAAAAGATGGCTGTGTGTGTGCCGAAAATTAAGCTTGGATTAAGCCGCCACTAAGATGGTGTACTGTTGCTTTGTGTTCGGTGAAAAACGAAAGGATGCGAATTAGTCTCTAAATTTGTGATGCATGTAAATGAATAACAGCTCCCGGTGCGAATGCAGATGCGCGCATTTTTTTTTATGTGTCTTATTAAATGCTTTTCTTGAACGTGTTATTGCATATCGTACTATATATACTGCGAGCGATGGTAACTAGAGCCGCAAACGCGCTATCGTGCACACGTCCTACTGAATCCCTCCGATATGCGAAGAATGCTGGCATTTAAAGTGCCGTGCCGTGATGCTTGACACACTACTCCAATATTGTTATGCTGCATATGATATATTTTAAGGATAAATTCCGCTTTTTTGCCATTGGCTTTTCTGGCGCATACCCCCAGGCACGCACGATCGAGCCACTGTACACACACACACACACACACACATATCCGCTATATATACTACTACCAGTATATTGCTACCCCACAAACTTGAATAAAATTCGAAAAGGCTGAATCTATATCCCGAAAATGTTAGGGAAAAAATCCAAGCGACGGGATTGTCTAGCCAGCGCTCTTCGGAGAGATCCAATAGCGTTTTACTGGTGCATATATGTTTTGAAATTATGGGTGCCTACGATATGCTACTCCATGGCAGATGATGATCGTACGATCGTAGCTTCCCCGCCGTGATCTTTTAGATATTCCTAAATAACATTGACTGATTGTATGCAATATTTTATTCTTCCAATACAGGTTTAATACACCTTGCAATCCAGATAAAATCATTAACACAACAGTAATACTTCTGCCTCTCATTTTCGGGATATGGGACCTCGATCGCACGAGTCTAAATATGATTACATCTAGCGACACAGCGCCTGCAAGACCAGGGCGGTGCATTTGGTTTATTTAACCCCTTGCAAGTCTAGTAAGCGACTAGAACACAACTCCTCTTTGACATTCGCCAACGAATTGTAATTTGCAGCACGGTCATCTCATGTTCCTTGGGGGGAATTGTGTTTATTCCGTTCGCCGTTTCAGTAGTACTTAGCCGGGCTAGTAGCTGCAGCCAGCAATCAAAATCTATGCCCTTTGGCTTCTGCTCTTGCTTCTCTTTTTGCTTTTGCTTTTGCTGATGCGGTCTCGCTGATGCTGATGAGATAATATGAGATGAGGCGGGAAGGCCGCAAGAACGAGGGCAAAAGCGAAAGGGCGCTCCTCCGTAACCAAGGCGCCCGACAGGAGCAGAGCTCCACCCCAAGCCGCCTTGAACAGTCTGTTGAATATCAACCTGGCGAGGAAGGGAACTTAAACGTAGTGCATTATGAACGGTGCCACCAGTATCAAGCTCGAGGTTAAAGATTCGCCAAAGCAAGGTGGCGGAGTCGCCTCGATGGATTTGGAGGACAATGAGGCAAGTTTGAATGGTATAGGAACGCAACCCTCTGAACCCAAAGCTTATCGCGGTCTGACCATGGAGCAAAAATACTATGATGCACTTTCATCTTTTACTGACCAGTTTGAAGACCCGGCATCTGCCGCCGTCTGGCTGATGACAGCAATCCCATCATCAGACCGTGTCTTCACCATTCCGCATAGCAGGCAGAATCCCTGCTCTCGAGAAGACGGCGTCACAATCTCCGGTGGTTTCACAGATCTTTTTTTGCGGTTGGGTCTGCAGTATGTGGGTGACAACTCCAGCAATGGGCAGTCAAATAGGGCATCAGGCAGCTATCGTGTTCCTGAAAAGTTCGATCTACCTGGCATGTACAGAGCATTGCACCGCCGGTGGGTTGAATCAGGTAGTCCGTGGGACAGCGTATCAACCCCCTCAGTGACTAGTCCCGGTACCGTCGACGAGAAAAACAATGGAGTTAGCAGTGGACTTGGTGTCTGGAGACCAAAGCCTTCTGAGCCTCTCAACTGGGACTTTGGTGACCTACGGCCAGATACCGGCAACAGCCAAAACAGAGGCAAAAAGAGGAGGAGGAGCACGGAGTCTGAGTCTAGCGACAAGAAAAAAATTGACGGCAACGTTTCAGTTAGCAATATTCTTAAGCGGCTAAAAGACGACAGTGGTTTCAAAGCGGCGGGGATCGCGGGACGCGGAGGTCGGCGAACCCCAACCAACCTCAGCCTAGGCGATTCGTACAGGCCAAGCGTGTTTCTGTCACAGAAGCTCAGCAGCAAGGAAATCAAGCTTAGCCAGCGCAAAAGTGGGGCGACAATGGCTACGGTCTGTGCTGAGGGATATAAAGGCCACCGCATGATATTTGCGAGCCAAACGGTGCCCCAGGGTACATTTTACTACGAGGCCACTATCGAGAAAGAAATGGATGGCAAGACAGGAACAACCACAAGTGCAAATATCAGCGAGCAAAATGATGCGGCAGTGCTGACATCTGGCAACAATTACGAGGGCCATGTTCGATTGGGGTGGGCAACGACATCTGCTGAAGTACAAGCTCCGTGCGGTTTCGACCAGTTCGGCTACTCGTATGGCAGCCGTACTGGCAGTAAATACCATGTAGCTAAAGCTGTAGGCTATGGTGAAGCCTACGGTGCTGGTGACACTATTGGCGTGCTCATCACCCTTCCGGGCAAGCAGACTCAGAAAAAAGGCGGGCGACGCTTTGGGCGTTATCACGCGAAAAGCACATCGCTTGGGGCACAGCGCGAGGAGAACTCACGCATCGAGTTTTTCAAAAATGGCAAGTCGCAGGGCGTGGCCTTTAAGAATGTGCAAGTTGGGAAGTATCGGCCTGCTGCATCTCTGTATATGGGCGTCAGGGTCGCGTTCAATTTCGGGCCTCAGTTCAAATATTTTCCTGGTCCTGACCCCGATTCGGACGCAGATGATGCCGAGAAGGAATACCAGCCTGACGAAATAAGAGGCATGGACAAGGCCCCAGAACTCATTCGGGTGAAACGGCGTTCCGGTCGTGATCGAAGCACAGTGAAGCAGTATGGTGAGATGATTCTTGATACGGCAATTATGTACGCGCCAGGAATGGGTCCACGTGGACACCAAGGAGGTAGTGATGATGAAGAAGACGATGGTGAGATGGGCGAAGGTGGTCCTGCAGTTCAGGGCAAATCAGCCAGCAGAGGAGCTGAGAATGGTTTAAACGGAAAGAGCGAACATTCAGAAGACTCGAATGGTGGCGAAGAAAAAGTGGCGCTGGCACCTAAGCAGGGCATTGATATAGAGACAACCAAGTGGGGAAGCAAGTACAAGCACCTGCGGTGGCAAATGCAGCTTGCCAGTGCGCCGAAATGGCTACCAATAGAGCGCGGATGGCGATACTGTTCTGTCCGCCGCGCCACGGGGTTAGAAATGGTAAAAACAGAGAAATTCTACCTGTCACCAGAGGGTCTCGTCTGCACGTCACGAACTCAGGCCAAGGACGAGATATTCCTCGAAGTGGCAAAGATAGAAGCCGAACGAGGCAACCACCGGGGCGGGCGATTCCGCGCGAAAAACGTGTATCAGAGCCGGGGTGTTGGTGCTTCAAGAAGCAGCCGCAAAAATGATCGACTAAACGAGCGCGTGCGAATCGATAAGTTCACGCGATGCAGTCTGCACAACCAAGTCGTCACCATGGGCACTGTAAAAGCAAAACCCGCACAAAATGCCCCGAAAAATGGCGGGAAAGGCGGCAAAAAAACGCAGACGGGAAGATGCGGGGGTAAGGCCGGCAAGGCTCAGGACAAGAAAAACTCCAACCGAAAGGGGACTGGTGGTAAACACAAGAAGGGAAAGGCAGCTAGCACAAGGGGTGGAAGAGGCGCGCGTGGTAAAAGGGGCCGAAAAAAGGCTGAGACTGAGAGTGACTCCGAGACTGAAGAGTCTGAATTCTCATCTAATAAATCTTCTGCTGAAGACGGGAGCAGCAGTGAAGAGAGAGATTCAGGAGATAGCGCAGATGAAAATCAGCTGCAACTTGCGGTAAATGCTAATAACGAATACGAATACTGGTTTGTGTACAATCATGTCACATCGACGCGGAGCTGCGTCCTCGTGCCTATGGTCAAAGCGGGGACGTTTTCAGCCCAATCAAAGAAACGGAAAGGCCGTGTGAAGTGGAAGCTCCTGAGGAATAAAGAAGCCGAGATTACCATACAGGAAGATGAGGTGTCTCTTGTGCCGGAGGCTGTGGCAGTCAACCGATGTGTTGACCTCAATAAAGAGGTGTGGGATATCACATTTGACTCTAAATCGGCGGTAGGAAATAGCCAGTAATGACCATTTCAAATAGTATCTGGACTGTATAAGAAGTGCCGAGCTGGTGCGCAATTTTTCATATATGCTGATGTGCAATGCTGCCGCTGCCTTGTGCGCACGCTATGACCTTCGGTCGGGGGGCTATTGTACGGCGGTATGGGCTTGGTGGGCCGCAGCCAGCGCCTACGTAAGTGCTAGTATTTGCCAAAGCGTATTACCGATATATGCTTCGATCGTATTGGTTTTTAATTATTGCTCCCTAGCTGGCATCATGTGTATGGCGCTAGCGCCGCTGCCGCGGCCCGCCTACTACGGCCCTGTGCCATAGCTGCATGGCGGCCTGTAGGCTCCTTGCTGAACAAGCAGCGCAAGCTGCGTGCAACGGCCGACTGCGCTCGAGCAATCGCGATCGAAGCTAGCCGCCCATGCACCGGCCGGAGCCTGTACCGCTGCATGCATGTGCATGCCGAGCGGCGCTAGCTCTGGCTCTCATCTTTTATAGGGATTGCTGGTAACACCAAAAGTTCGCGATAAACGCCACACATTCTCTCTCTAGTGGTATTTAGACAGACTTTCTTCCGTGAATGCTGCAAAGTTGCAGGTCGAAAATGGGCAGCCCTTGGTGCCGTATCTAGACGCCAGAGAAGGCACTCGCCCGGGCAACTGTTTAGCAGCCTCAGAGCTCTGTGCATTTTCTGGCTTTATTCCTTTAGGTACGTCCATTTTCTCGTCAAAAGCTGGCTGCATAAACACGGCATATGACTCCCGGCTAACTCCGGGGACATTCGCGCCACGCACAGCGTGTGGTGTAGCCTGCAGCAGTCCTCCGGAGTGGATCTGTGCCGACTCTCCAATTTGAAACAAAAGTGTGTTCTGGGCTGTGATTGACGAGTTGTTTTTAGGAAGTGACACTTTGTACAGCTTTCCTTTCCGCGAGCGGATGTGAAGGCCAGCGTCGCTATCGGGGTTGGGGATGAACTTGCCTGTCGATGTATCGACAAACTGCCCCAGAGCCAGCCCAGTAAGAGAGCTGTGGTCGTTGTGCCACCCGCACCAGTCGCTGAAGGGATCTCCAGAAGCTTCACCAGCATCTTCTGTTGTTGTTTCGGTCTTCCTCTCATTGATGGGAAAGTAGTGCAAAAGTCGAGCCTTGCAGGCCTTATTGCTTGATAGCATGCGCGCCAGCCGTCCTTTGTCATACGTCGCGCATTTTGACTCAATGAATTTGTCGCACTGGCTCGCAATCATAACTCCGACTTTGACAATAAGCTGTCCTAATTCCATAAAGTTCTTCTCGAGTGACGGCAGCTCGTCAGCTGGCCACACGTTTCCGGTGGCAAAGGTAGGATATTCTTTGATCATCTTCGGGTCTGTGTACGGTTGGTTGACAAGCGGGTTGTTGTAGAAACTGCCCTTCGAATAATCAGGGTGCCCCTGAAGTTTTTCTTTTCCGTGACTCCACCCGAAGCTGTAGTAGCTCTCTTTGTGCTCGTACTTGGCCTTAACCTTGGAGTCGAAGTTGGCAAACTTATAGCCATCTCGAAACACAGCCTCCCGAAGTTTCCCGACCTCTGGTATCCCGTGGACTGCGAGTATACCTAAACCAAAAAACTTATAAGCGGGGTGCAACATCAGGAGGAAGGGCGGCGTTTTTACCGAGTCCGTCGTAGCCATAGGCCGCTTCGACTAGTTTTGACAAGTCTTTGCCTGAAGAAAGGTCCTTGAAATCGATCAGCACTGGTGTTGCCAATTCAACTTTGTTTGTGGAACCATCACTGCTTCTTTTTGTCATATTTTCCTCTTGAATTCCGAAAGAAACTTCACTGGTGTTGTCCAGTGCCGAGGGTGGGGTATCTCTCGGGGGTCCAAGAACGACTAGTCAACATGTCCATCTCCGAGTACCCTCCAGCAAAATCATCCGTTTTGTCCGATAAAATCTCGGGTAACAACTCGAAGGGTTTGACTAGCTACCCCACCCATTCGGCAGTCTGGCTTTCAGTACTGTCACGAGCGGCGTATGGACGATAGCGCCACTGTAAACCGCAAGCGAAAGCGTAACATCGAAGCAGGGACCAGCATGGACAAAATAGACGATATACAATCAGCAATAGAGGCGTTTGACGAAGAAGCTGCTGCTGAAATTGCGCGGATTGAGCGAAAGTACGATGCAAAGAAGCTCACGTTACAGAGACAGAGAGACCAAGCACTTCGAGCGATTGCCGGGTTCTGGGGCATAGTATTTGAGTATCACCCAGAGTTTCAAACAAGCTTCGAAGATATTGATTTGGAATTGCTGCGTCACCTGATATCTGTACAAGTGAGAGAACTAAAGCAGTCGGGCTCCGAAGGTGGGAGAGCTACTAGCACCAATGGAGAGGGAGAGGGGGGAGGGGGAGAAGAAGAGGGAGAAAACGAAGACAACCTATTAGGATTTGCTATCACCTTTGTGTTTTCCGTAAACAACTATTTCTCCACAACAGAGATCACGAGGGAGTTTCGGTTCAGGCACATGCTGTTTGAAGACAACGAAATAGACAATCAAGGTGAAAAGGACGGGAATACCGAGGCCGAATGTGAAACCAGTGAACACCATCGAGAAATTAAGAGCAAAAAGGACCAAAAGTTGTCGGCTTCGGAAGCAAAGGAGGATTTGGGTGACTCAAACTTTGATTGCGATAAAGACGAGGACAATGAGGCAATCAAGATGGGGGGCATTGAAGAGGAGGAAGATGAAACCGAAGAAAATAGCTTTGAAGTCACTGTCACAGAAATAAAGTGGATAGATGAAAAGGTAACACTGTTGAAGTATCACCGTACTGTATGTGTAACTTGGTGAGACTGTTCTTTCGAAAATCTAAAACGAAATGGTATGGTTGACGTAGGTTCCTCGCGCACATCCAGACAGTTTCTTTGTGCGATGGTTCAACTCAGACGAGATGTTGCTGGTATTCATTGTGCCTTCAATTTCGCATACACACTCGATTTCACTCACTCTAACTGATTATGCTTTGAAACAACCCCCAGGATCAGGCTGCTGTGATAAGAGATGAACTGTGGTCAAACCCGATTCCTGCGTACTTATCAGGAAAGGCGGAAAGAGAGGAAGAAGAAAACATACCTGACTTGATTTAATACTGCGATCGATAATTTCACAATCGCTGCAGAACATGGTTCTAGCAGCTTTGGACAAAGACTCCACTTGAAAATAAAACGGAATAACATTGGTTTTGTCGCTTTAAGATGATAGTCAAATCCACCACTACTTATAGGGACTTTGAACCCTAAAACACGCTAACCTTGGTTTCCACAGGTAGGAAATGAGTTGAACTTGATCAACTTACTTCCAGTGTGAGGTTTTCGGCCTATATCTGGCTTCATGCAGCAGAAAAAAATGGAATTAATTCTGCTATGCGCGCTAGCGCCGCCGTCGGTATGCCTCCGGCCTATCGCTAAAAGTTAGTCGGCCCCAATAAGTCGAAACACATTTTATGATTTCGGGCGTTATTACGACCGCCGTGAGCGGGGGGGAAGCCGCGAGTTATAAGAGTTATAACGGCCCCAAGCCGTAACCATGCGCCGTAGCGGGCGCACCTGGCTGCGCAGCAAAAGGAATCGATCGAGGCGGGCCCAAAGGACAAATAAATCGGAACGCTTTAGGACTGTTTTGCATAATAATAAAATCAATGTAGCTGAGCAGCCAAAGCCAGCAAATTTAATATATGGCTCGTCAATGATTGGCAGATTGCAGATGCTTAATTAGCGAGCGCAATGCGCCAACACGATACCTACAACTTACTTAAAACGTTTTGACTGCCTTCAAAATACGAATGATTTGTGCCATTTTGAGTCCAAGATCCTTGAGGTCCCCTTTCGAAACATCCTTCAAGTCATCATCGTCGAGTTCATTCTCTCTTAGTAGCTTGATGGTGGACTCGTCTATTTTGAATTCTGCAGCAGCCGCGGACAGCTTAACTAGAGTAGAGGGTGCCTCTGCAGCCTTCTTTGCTTCAGCTGCCTTTTTAGCCGCAGCTGCTTCTTCTCGTTCCTTTTTCCTCGCTTCTTTTGCTAGACGAGCTTCCTCGGCAGCCTTTTTCCTTTCTTCTTCTTCCACTTTCTCCCGCTCCAGTCGCTCCTGCTCCAGTTTCTTCTCTTCTTCTGCTCGTTGCGCTTCTTCTATAGCCTCTCTTTCCGCCTGTTCTTTTAAAAATAAGTCTCTCTCTATTTTTGCCTTGGCATCCTTCTCGGCCTGGATTTTTGCTGCTGCTTCTGCCTCTTTCTCTTGTTTGGCCTCCTCGGCTGCTTTTGCTTTCGCTTTCTTCTTCGCTTCTCGTTCCTTTTTCCGCTGTTTGATTAGGGCTCGTTTGCTTTCAGGATTCGATGTATTTTTAGACTTTTTCTTAGTCTCGTTATAGCAAGAAGCGTAGCTGAACTCCTTTGCTTCGTCGATATCCGTAAAATGCTGGGAGTTGCCCTTGTCGTCGATTCCCCAAAACTCTTCTGCAATCGATTCCAGAAAATACTGGTCGTGGCTCACCATAATGACACCCCCCTGATAGTTTTTGACAGCATCAATAAGGGCCTCAATGGTTTCAATGTCGAGGTGATTTGTAGGTTCGTCCATAACCAACACTTGGGGTTGCTTCCAGGTCAACGCTGCGAAGGACACTCGAGATTTCTGGCCACCGGACAAGTCCCCAATAGCCTGCAGTTGCAGATCTCCACTGAGGGCAAACCGACCCAGGTGCTGGCGTGCCTCGTGGGTTTTTATGTTATCTTCTGGAAATCGTTTTTGAAGGAATTCTACGGGAGTAAGTTTTCCGTCTAGGTCGTCCATGTGATGCTGCGTAAAGTAAGCAACTCGCGCGTGCCGATTAAACTCGATTTTGCCCTCTGTCGCAGGCATCTTTTCGAGTAATAGTTTCAACAGAGTGGATTTTCCACACCCATTCACACCTAGAACTCCGACGCGATCCTTCATGGTGACGTTAAAATTCGCCTTTCTCAGCACAAGCTTTTTGGGGTCGTACCCAAAGTTCATATCAACAATCCTGACAATATCGTGATCCAACTTTTGCGGCTCAGGGAAGCGGAAGACCAACTGTTTCTCGTCTTTCATTTCCTCGTACAAACCTTCCCTTTCCATCTTTTCGAGCTCCTTGACACGGCTCTGGACGAGAGATCCCTTGTGCTCGTCGCTCCGATAATGTTCAATGAACTCTTTCATCTGTCTGATCTTAAGTTGCTGGGCTTCAAAAAGCTTATTGTTGGCTCTGCGCAACTCTGCGCGGGTCTTTTCAAACGCCTTGTAATTGCCTTTATAGTAGTTGAGTTTCTGGTTTTCGATGTGGATTATGTCGGTTGAGATGTTGTTCAGAAACGTTTTATCGTGGGACACAATGACGCATGTTTTTGTGTACTCTTTCAAGTAGTTCTCCAGCCAAGTGACACCAGGAAAATCTAAGTGGTTTGTCGGTTCGTCAAGCAGCAGGAGGTCAGGGGCCACAAACAGGGCGCAGGCAAGAGCCACGCGGGCCCTCCACCCTCCCGAAAGATCTTCTGTCTTCTTTTCCCGCATTTCCTTAGTGAAACCTAACCCCATAACGATGTTCGTCGCCCTGGCAACTGCTGTATTAACCCCGATATCTCTTCGTCTTTGCTCGATTAGTTCAAGTCTTTCTTGTGGGTCAAAGTCAGGCTGCTTGTCTTCGTCCTCCTCCTCTAGAAGGTCGTACATCCTTTCTTCTTCCGCATCCAGAAACTTGTACTCGGCGTCGCACTCTGAGACGAACTGAATCACCTTTCTTTTGTCGCACGGAACTTCTTGGCGGACGTGCAATACTTTTAGGTGCGAAGGGAAATCCTTCATATCTCCGCGGGCTATCAAAGCCAATAGTGTTGTCTTTCCGATACCATTCTTGCCACACAACCCATATCGACGACCGAGCGACAATTTGAGCCGCGTCTTTTGGAGAAGCAGTTTTCCCTTGCCAGGTTCCACCATATCCAAACCATCAACAACGAGATCCCTATTTTTTGAGGTCAAGTCTTCGACGAGGTACAGGGGTGTCTTCTCGACTTTTTCGTAGTCGTCTTCCACATTCCCAAACACCTTCTTGGTCTGTTAGCAAGCACACGTCAGTCCTGGGAGTAATGTCTGCAAATTATATGAATAATATGATCAAACTCACCGCATCAAAGTCTTTGTCCTTTCCTCCCTTGGACCTCTTCCCTTTGTTTCCTTTCGTCTTCTTTCCTGGGGTTACATTTCGGCAAAGAGTTAGGTGCGCCAAACCCATAGAATGCAAACTGCGAAAGGAATCAAACAAAAGTCTAATTTTGACACAATAGTCGCGGCGAAATAGGGATTGCACAGCTTGAATCGCTGCTTCGGCAAGAGTCACGGACCTTTCGGCATGGTTCTGCAACAACTCCGGTTTACTTCTCGGCGGGCCTGTGCCTGTTTTTGTTCCGCAGCTAGTAAGTTTGTTGCCGCCAAAGCTTCTTCCCAAAAAAAGCGGCCGATTTTTTCTCACGAGAAAAACTGGCAAGTACACAACTTTCTCTTAATCTTCACAGCAGCAAAGACAAGACAGGTGTGTGGAGTCGTTGCGCTGCGGTGCTTTTGCGAGCATAGCTGAGAGGGTCGCGTGGTCGATTTGCAAGCCACCCAATTCATTTTGAGATTCAAGAAGATATGATCGTATAAATTTTTAGCTGACTGCGTGTTTTTTTGTCAGATGCCTATCCGCAAGATCATCCAGGAAGTCATTAAGGTGTGGTCAAAGCCTTACCTGAAGCCTTTTGCCGCCGGCTGGGGGATTGTTACAGTATTGGCCTTTGCTGTTCCAGTATCAGGTACCATCGTTGATTTTTTACACATTTTGTGCCTTTGCTATGCAACACCACGAGAATAGTGCTTCTGTGCGAATGCTGCAGCAAACGAATCAAATTTCAGCTTCTCTGTAGTTTTTGAATTCTCGCGGCAGGAAAAGAACAATAACACTAACCCTATTTGGTGTTTTATTCTTTCTGCAGAAGCGGACAAAGAGGCATCGCCCGTATACAGACGTCTCGACATTGAGAAGGCTCACTGAACGTCACTGGCGAATATTTCATAAAGAACCAAAGTGGTGCTAAGCATACGCAACACCGACCGACTATGCATCTGGACATGGTCAGTGTAGCAAGGGAAAGTTCGGTGTAGCAATTTCGCGTGGTTAGTGGTGATATGTGTGGGGAGATGCTGGCTTGTGCACGGACAGACCCTCACAACGTGCTTGCCCCGCTCCACCTCTGGATAGGAGTACCGTGAGGGGGTGCCGTCTGCAGTTCATAAAAAGTATACGTATCTCTGTCAGTGCCCGGCGGCTTGCTGCTGCGACGTGAGACGATATATGTATTTGATCTATATAACTACTACTACTGAACTACCTTCGTAGCGTCCTACATGTGCATGCATGCCGGGCGCTCACTCATGAAGGTGTTCTGCTGCGAAGCGCCCTGTTGAAGCCGGTATTATACGTAAACTATATTAAAAATCACCCTGCGCAAGCAACATAAGATTAGAACAATAAGGAACATGCCAATACAAAACAAGAAACAGAAACTACCTATTGAAAAGGGGGTGATATGAACTATCTTGAATTCGTGTGCTCCGTTCTTGGCTTCTTTTAAAAAGTACAGATCGTAGCACAAGAATCGGAGCAAACGAACGCCAAACCAAACTTATTTTATCGGCTAAAATCTTTTCGGCACAAATTAAATATGCTCAAAATCTAAACTACTGCTCTTGCTCTTGCTTCAATGCCAGCGGGAAAATCGGGATAAAATCGGGATAATCGATGTGCCCGCTGCACGCCCGCCCGCGGTCTGCATGCATATGCCGGCGCCACTATACACGCATACACGCCATAGCATATAAGCTTGCACTCGCCGTCAAACTGCTTTTGCAGTATCTTAATAATCACACAAAATAATGTGTTTACGATTGTAGCTACTACTATTAGAGCTGGCTGCTGATTTATTGGTAGCACGTACGAGATATTGCAATGCAAAACAAAACTTTTTGAAATGATAAGCACTATGCTTATCATTTTGGCTGGCAGAGCGTTCTAACGGCTATATTGCAGAGCTAAAACGCTTATCATTGCATGGCATATATACGATGCTAGGCAATTACGCGTAGGCATATGGCGCAGCACACGTACACACACTAGGTAGTACGATGTAATAGGGGCAGCACGGCATGCAGCTACGATAGCACGCATGCCGCTGGGTGCTCTGGCCTGCTGCAACGACTACAGCCTAGAGCAACTTGGGCTGCATGACCCAGCCGCTATCGATTTTGAGCTGGAACTCGATCGGGCCCAAGAAGCTGGGTGGTTGCAGTCGGGAGTTTTCATGACTATCCCCTAATCACGCATGGCTGCCTGCGAGAAAATCGCGCTGACTTGCCGCTATGCAAGTTCTCGCTCTAACACAAAAAAATGCAAGTAGATTGTGTACATAGTACATGTAGATAAAAGAAAGGGTTTGCGCCGGGTTAACGTACCCAGAAGTTGTTGAAATCATCCAGCCTGCACAGCAGCAGCGCGGTGCTCGTAGCAAATACTCATTTATCAGAATCGAATTCACTTTGAATCTGAGTCGCATTGACGCACCGGGTTTTCAAAAGCTTGATTCAAGCCGTGAAGCTAACATGAGACTAGCGGTGCTTACTAAGGAACCCTGTAGAGTCCCAGGCTTTTCTAAACTGATGGTAGCGGTTCACAGGATCACATTTGTTTGGTGTCCGCCCAACTTTTGATATTGGGATATGTTGTCCTCGGCGGAAGCTATAGGCTCTTGCGGACATGGGTTTATGCGAGATCCTCTGCAAACTGAGTCTTCGCGCCGACTTTGGTGGAGTTTGGTTCTGGGCATCAACGGCCCTCCGGGCACTGATAATTTTCGAAACTATTGTTTTCTTCGGAATGTTTAGTGCAGGAACTTTCTTCAGTACTCCCCGACTGACTGGGGTCTTCTTTCGCTGGATTCCAAAAGCAGTCGGGGATCGGTTCTCCTTTTCAGCAACCTTTTCTGTGGCTTTTGCAGCTGATCTTTTGCTCAGTGCTGAAACTGGGACTGAAGAGGTTCTTCCAGCTTTTCGTGACATCCAAGACCTTGATTCGACCTCTTCTTCTTTCGTCTCCACCTTTTCTTCGCTGGGCTTGGCGACATTTTTCTCCTCATCTTGTAGCTCATCTTCATCGTGACTGTCGCCTGAGCTCCGCAGTCTGAGAATGTAATTCTGCAAAATGCCGTCAGGTATGTGTTGCTTGAACCCCATAATCTTGAGCTGGTTCCGCACGTCTTCAATGGAAAACATTTTAGGGTGCCTGCTACGTGCAGAGGTTTAACGACGCTTTTGCAGGGGGAACAATCCCTAACGACTCCTTTAGGTTGATGTGAGCTGGTGAGCACGCGGGAGCTGAGCTTATATTATAAAGCTTGGCTTGTTGAGCACAGCAAGCAGGTGAGAGGTAAAAATGATGTGAACCGGGAAGTTGAGCAACCCAAACCGAGCTGCCATTTTTCGTGTTCACCCGTAGCTGCAACCAACCAGTAGCCCGTGAAAGCAGCCTGTAGGCATCATGAGCACGCCTTCATTGGACGAATTTAGACAAATAGGGGAGGCTGATATTGCGTCCCACTTGGCAGAAATCCAACCAGTCGTCCCTCCACCCACTATTGTTAACGCATGGCCGACGGCCGGTAAGAACACCCCTCTCCTTGCAACAACTCGGAAAATCGCGCCGGCCAGCGGCTCGGATATTGTATGTTTGTCTTTTCTTATCGTCTTCCTCATCAGCTGCCCAAGCTCCCCGGAATGACATGTTCAGCCTAGTCACGCAAGACTCCTCTGAAGACGAGGTTGCAAATTGTTTTTTTCAGTCCTTTTGGCAACCCATTGCTTCCAGAGAGCCCTTCTAACGTTATTTGGTATTATTTTGTAGGATCTTCCAATCCCA
>JACKZZ010003897.1_pt1 | contig 18818 bp, 6 predicted proteins | sample 8027871 | NCBI WGS metagenome assembly JACKZZ01 (sample SAMN15724774, study PRJNA655200) | protist metagenome | isolation source: fluorescence activated cell sorting (FACS) single amplified genomes of... | place: USA: West Boothbay Harbor, Gulf of Maine | collected 2000-07-19
GGCGGGGGGGGGTCACGGGGGATATTTCCTGTAATTGGAGGACGGAGGATGGAACCGCTAAAGCCGGTAGAGACTACACCCCCGACGCCTCCAACGTCGTCTTCGCCGACAACGTGTGCACGAACAGCATCAAACTAGCCGTATTAGGGGTCACGCGAACCGGATATGTCGAGGGGGAATCTCTTTACTTTTGGGTGATTTTGAGCGACCCGATGGGGTTCCCAGGGTTTGGGTGCGCGGGCGTGGCGACAAATGACGGGTCCGGCAGTCCCCCGGCGAGAGACCCTTCCTCCGGCAGCCCCGGTGCGAGCATGATTCTGGGACAGGGGAGGAGATCGATAAAACTTAAGGTTATATTAGAGCAGAAAAAAGGGGTGAAGGACTATAAGGAGGCGTTGGCGTCGCAATTAGAGGAAACTAGGGCTCAACTTGGTCAAGGAGAGGATGACGACGATGCGCCGGAAACGTATATAGGACTTTTAGGGGTGGCGATTTTCGTGGGGGGCTCCAGGGAGGAGCAGGCGAAAGCCAGTCTATCGGATTGGGCGTGGCATTTTCTCCTGCTGCCCTGGAAATTGATGTTTGCGATTCCGGTGCCTCCGCCGCGGGTGTGGGGCGGTTTCGGCACCTTCCTGGCGAGTCTCGCTCTTATGGGAATTGTGGTAGGGCTTGTTAACGATATCACTTTGATGCTCGGTTGTGCTTTGGATATCTCGGATATGTTAACTGCAATTACGTTGGTGGCTGCTGGAACATCGATTCCGGATACTTTTGCCTCCAAAATAGCCGCAGAACGAGATGAATGGGCCGATGAGTCTATCACAAATGTGACTGGAAGTAACTCGGTGAATGTCTTCCTCGGACTGGGTCTCCCGTGGGCAATGGCGGCGATTTACTGGAAGATGGAGGGGGCGACCGAGAAATGGAAGGCCGAGTGCTGTAAGTTCGACCCAACTCTCATAGATAAGTACCCGGATGGTGGTCTAATCATGGACGGCAGGACGATTGGGCTACCGACACTGGCGTTTCTGGCTTGTAGCGTGTGCGCTACTGGTCTATTAGCTTGGAGACGGAAGAATGCGGGGGGCGAGCTCGGAGGAACCGCCAGAACAGGGTCCACACTACTCATGGCATGCTTCTGGACCACGGTGGTGGTGGTGGTGGCGATAACGAGCTAAGGATATGGGGGCTATGGAGGGTGGTAAGCGGTAGGCTGGAGCCGCACACTCTTACTTCTAATATCACGATTTTACTATACTGTCCATTCTTTACTAGAAAAACGCTGCTCCGGCGGCTAAGAGCTGCTTCCGCAGCTGAGAACCCCCTGGCATTCAGGGCTACATTCTTCACATTCAAGTTTCAAAAAGGAGACGTTTCAAGAATAAGAGGTTTAAAGAACAAAGACAAACAAGAGATTAAGACAGGTTGACCGTGCTACCTATATTGGCGCCGTGTCGTTACAATGATTCGAAAATTCACGCAGATTCACAGAGCAATACAATACTTAAACAGAACAGAGCAACACAAAAATACCTAGTTATTTAGAACCTAGTTGTCTTATCGTTGTCTTACCGTCGTTTTTAATATCAGGGCTGTTCCGTTCGAGCTTGCGGCGACGGAAATTACATGCCCCGCTCCCAAGGAGTGAACGAACAAATTCAAGTTGATACCTCACATGTTAGAAGAGTTACTAGGAGCCCGAATTACGGGGCTCATAGAGTTACCTGATGTTTATTGGCGTTTTTGTCTTAAAATGATATACACCGGCCGCGTTATTGCGGCGCGTAACTGAACCAGGGCTAGAACCCTGGTCTACCTTAACAGAATTACAGAAGCTTTTCACAATTAGGGGCAGGACCGACTCCGGGGGGCTGGAAAAAGTCTAAGAGGAGCAGGACGTACGTTGCGACTTCAACGGTACCTCCAGTTACTGATTCAGTCTAAACCGCGGCGGAATTTCCCGGAGTCACCTCAGAGCTACTGCTACCTTCATAGAATCGTGTTTCAATTTTAAATTTATCGCTGTTTCCTAGCGGTAGTTTCTCAGCGGTACTACCCGAATAGACTAATAATTAACTTATCCCAAACGGCAAGCGTCCAGGTTCCCGCGCAAACAATTACGTGCGCTCGTCTGCTTTTACGGCTGCTATTCGGGCATCCTTCGAAGGAAGGTTTGCTGGTGCGCCGTTTCTCAGGCGGATGCGCAACGGTTTTTTAGAAGGGATCGGACCTTGCTCTCACAGACTATCGTTTTTCTTGTACATGTCCAAGACCGATTTATCCTGTATATACACACGTTCAGAAAAGAAACTCCGGGCCTGGCGGGTATCGACCCAGACGCTGGTATGTCAGAGAGAGTGACGGTGGTGCCCGGTGGTGCAGTATCGTCGTCGTTTCAAAGCAGAGTCAATACCGAGTCCAAGTTGAGAACTTGAAGATCCGAGTGGAGAATCGGCCCGTGTATAAAGCTATAAGTGCGAAACCTATTACCTTTCTCGACCTGTATTCCTTTAACCCTCTTCCAATCGATTCCCCCCATTCTAGCTTATGAACCCCATTGATGTTTTCCCCCGAATGTTTTAGTCTTATTTAGTCTTAGACATGTCACGTTTTAGCTTTAGCCCCTGCTAGCATAGACCTTTTTTAATTGAAATAGACGTACTTACTACGGTATACCCGCCGGTAGAAGGCCCTTCCCCCGCCTACAATGCGCGACTCCAACATCGCGTTGGCTTATGTTAGCCACATCATAAACCGGTCGTGTTCTCCTGCGCACCCGTATCCCGACTATGTGGTGGACGCTCAACCGGATTCCAGTCTCACCTCCTGGGAAACAGGAAGTCATGTGTCGCAGACGAGTGGGAGAAGTCTTCGGAGTGCGGGCGGGAGAAGAGGGAACAGCGGGAGCGCCAGCGGTGGCAGGGGCAACAGCGGGAGTGCCAGGAGCCCCAGCGGCAGTCACGGGCAGTCCCACTCACACGGCGGCGGAGGAGGGACCAATGTCGAGGTCACCTTCACGAGCAGTGTGGGGACGCCGAGTGGGGTGGAGCCTCGGGGGATAGGACCGCCGGACTATAGCCTCGAACCAGGCCTTGATTCAATGGCCTCCCTAAATGGGACGAATGCCCTGGTGGAGATCCAAAAGGGCAGCAGTTTCGACGGTGGCAATCAGACGAGGGTTGAGATCCAGATCGGGAATGGGTCGAAAGGGAGTGTGGGGTCGGAGCGGGACCGAATGGCTTTGGAGAGGCCCAGTTCCAAGGGCTCCAATGGAGGGAATAACAGCGCTAGTATCATGGATCCAGGTCTGAACCGCCTGAACCAAAGCAGTACCAATCCCATGCAAACCGCGAACCTGACTGGGTCCAGTTTCGGGCAACCGTCGAGTTCAGTGTGTCACCCCGAAAATCACCTATTTCAGAGTATCAGCGGTCCAACACCAAGTCATAGCAATCCAGTAACGCCGCCGCCTCTTAGTAATAGCCAACACGTGCCTAACCCCACAATGTCTCCGTGTCTCGGGAGTGCCAGTGTTAATAGTCAGAGCTATGGTGTGAGTCCAGATACCGCTGGTGCTGGGGTTGCTTTCCAGGACACAAACGCCCAAAATCCGTTTCAAATGTCGTTGGGAGCCAGTTCTAACCCGTACGAAAGCGATTTTGACCCGATGAGCAGCCCGGAAAAGGTGGTTTCACCCGAGAAGAAGCCCCAACAAACGGCCGCTCAGGCCCAGGGCCAGAAAGCCGGAACCCAGAGCCAAGGTCTATCTGGGTCCAGAACCGGCCAGAATCAGCAGGGGAAAACGGCTTCTTCTAATCAAGCGGGGCCGAAACCGAGGGCAACAGCACCTCCTACAGCCGCAAATGTGGAGAACGGTCTTGTTAAGAAGTTCCACAGCCCCAAAACGAGTCCGCGAACTTCGAGGAATCTCAAAGAAAATGGGGCTAATCTAAGCTCTTCAGGCCCTTCTGATTTGGTAACTGAGAATCTCGGCAGTAGCCAGAGTCAGAGTGGGGCCCAGGGAGAGAATCCGAGTGGAGAACAACCGGCGGAAGAGGTTCCAGTGATGCAAATGCCCACGTCAACTTTCGAATTTTCCGACCCATTCGAAGCGGTATTTCGTGCGGATAGCAAAGATTCCAAAGCTTCAAAAGCTAGTAGCAAGGAAGGGGCGACTGCAAATAATGAAAACCAAGGAAAGGAGAGACAACAAGCGATTTCGGCGAACGATTCGGTATGGAGTAAAGAGGCTAATCACGGTGAAGGCGGCAGTCCACAGCGGCAGAAGGAACGAGCAAAGGAAGCTCCGGAAGCGAAGGGTCCCAATAAGCCCGCCCAGGACCGCAAGAGTCAGACGAGGTTCCGACGGAGTTCCACTGGGAGTATCGGTGGGGAGGGCAGTCTGAGTGGCAGTCTGGGGGGACCTTCCCGCGGAAGTGTTGGGGACGGCAGTGTTGGGGGCGGCAGGGGGAGTGGGACTCTAGGCGGGAGTACTGGGGACGGCAGTGGTCGTGTTAGGAGCGGGAGTGGCAGTGGGAGTTTGGGTGGGATTGCCTCTCAGATGGCAAAAATCGTTGCAGGAATCACAACCTCTGCCAGTAAGAATGCGGATAATCAGAGCAAGAAGACCGTAACCGCGTCTGATGCTTCTCAGTCTCAGAAATCGCCTGTGCCGGCTGCTAACACTAACGCGACAGCGAATTCCCCGAATTCCGGGGACTCCGCCGGGGGGGAGAACTCTTGGAATTCCTCGGTGACCGGTTTTTAGACCCTCTGGACCCCTCGGTTCGGCCAGACCCGACCGCAGGGATCTCCGTGTTCAGGCCCCCGGGCGTGAGGGACAGGTGGATATTAGAGAGGCTCTGAGATCCACTCCCACCCCCACTGCCAACCCCAGTCCCGGTAACGCCACCGATCGCAGCAGCGGAGGTGGCAGCAGAGGCAGCAGCAGCTGTTTTCTTTTTGTCCTTCTGAGTCGGAGAGCCGATAATGGATCCGGCGGTTTTAAGTGGTGACTGCGGTGACCGAGCACTTAGCCCGCTTGAAGACGTCGGTCCAGGAGGAGGCATTGTCTCAACTAGTGTAGTCCTAGAGGGCGCAGTAACAAAATATGAGTTCAATTTAATATGTGAAACCAAGTTCTTAGATACAGTAATGTACGGGTTGTACAACCAAAATGGACTACGGGGGTGTTGGGAGGGGGAACCGGAGCGGAAATTTGGTTCTCAGAATCGCTCTAGGCTTATAACACCTTATCGTTATGAGGCTCTCACGGTCACCTCGGGCTCATTTCTCTCTCCGGGATCTCTTGGTACGAACTACTTCTAAGATGTCGGTGATAAGCGTGATTAACGTTCGATTTGCTCGGTCAGTATGGATTGTCTCAAAAGTCCTAGGCGATTTCCCCTCTGATTATCCGACCGAAATCTGGCTGAACGGCGACTTCGCCCCGTGTGACATCCTGCCTAAAACGCCGTGTCAGCTCCGCATCTCGTCGACCTTTGATTGCATCCAACGTGACTTCTTCTGAGTAGGAAATCGGCTCAATCGGGGCCTCACACGCCCCTGGAGAGGGAACCGCAGCACCCGCATCAGGTTCTGGAGCACCCTCTGCCGCCTCTTTTTTCCGCCGGATTCTGCCTTCAGAGTAAGAGTCCTTGCTTCCATTGCATAACTGGGGCCAAATATTGTTATGGGTCTTAACTAAGAGACCCTCTCCAACAAGTTCTCCCTGGGCAACCGGTCCACATTCATTGTAACGCCTCCCGAACCCATATACAACTGTTCGATCTATATCCTCCCGACTGCAGACGCCTTGTTCGATTAGGGCGTAGCATTCTCTCATCAATACCGCTTGTAAACGAGCGTGTAAGAACCCAGCTGATTGCTTCCGCAAACAAACCGTCTTCTTTCCACAACGCCTTTCTAAGAAATTTGCTAGAGGGGTTAACAGTCGGAGAGCTGGCGAAGAAGGGTCGCCCTCTGGATAATCCTCGGTGATCTTGTAGCCTTCGTCTGACCAGAGTTCTACGAAGGGCATCTTCAGCGCTGGCCCTACGAAATGGGCGCAAACCAACGTCGGAAACTTCAATATATGGTACGGACCGTCTTGGAGAGTTTTCTTCATCGTACTCAAATCAAGCGATGATGTGTTGGAGCAGATCAAGGGATTCCGCGGCGAAAACGGCGGGGCATCATCTCCCGTAGGCCTGGCGCCCGTGAAATGCCGGTAAAGTTTCGCAAAAGTGTCGCACTTCACTGTGAGGTCTTCAAATACAGCCTCAAATATGAAACTTATGAGGGGGTAGTCCTTGGAATTCCCGAATCCCGGCTGCAATTCCTGGTCAGGCCAAACCTTGATCAAATTCTGGTCCAACACCTCCTCAAACGAAAGCCCCTTCTTCAGCCCTAGTTTCTCCGATGTTTCAGCAGTAAGCCCTATGTCTTCCCGCCAAAAGCCCGCAATGGTCTTACATAACTCCTCTTTTTGCTTCAGTAAATAGGGTTTTCCTCTAACGTCCACCAAGTAAACGATATTCCCCCCAGCAGCCAAGACCGATGCTATCCCCAATCCCATAAACCCACATCCGACAACCATACAGTTTACGGGCGGGTAGGAGGGGGGATCGCCAACGCTGGCAGTCATTTGTTGGGAAGGGGGTTCTTAAGTCAGGGGAATAATCCTGAATCTTATGCACAGCATAGCGGCAAAATACCGTAAATGGAATTCAAGCCTCACTCCTTCGCCTCGGCTCTTGGACTCCTCACGACTCAACTCTCCGGCCTCGCTAACTCCGAACTATCGGCGCGTAAAGGCTAATAACAAGCTTATACCTGCCGTAAAGCGAGGGTTTTCCGTCTTCAAATCCAATGTACAACAACATAAAAGTCACGTTCAGTCTATACAGTCTATAGTGAAACAAGTGAAACGATCCCTCAATTCCGCGAGCGCCAATGTGGCCCCCCTTAGACACGATTCCCCCCCCAACCCGACTGATCGACTGATAGACGCTGACTTGTTGGGTGCTTAACAAGGTGCTAAAACTAACAGAGAGCTGCATATAAGGTCCAGGAAACGACTGATGCTGAACGAGTCTAGGTTTCCTAGCTAACGGGGATAAGTAAAGTACATTGAAACTTAAGTAAAAAGGTGTCGTTTGTCCCGGAGCACAAAGGCTCGGGATGAAGTCGGCCGACGAGTCGCAAACGGTCTACAGTTCCCTCTCGATTTGTAGCACCGCTCTACGCGCTACGGCTAAGATGTTCTTGAGTCTTCATTCTATACACGTATGTTGTCCGTCTCTCCCTGTTCAGGGCGACTTCAGCTACGATATGAGTTAAATGTGATTTGGTCAATCCCGCAGGATTCATAGTGTTGTAACAGTGATTTTCAGATACCCGTATGCCAATGCGAAACGAAACTTACCTGGTCTGATCTCCCCCCGTTCCCCCCCATCTATCATCACTTCATATTCCACTTCCAACCCCAATTTCCATCCCAAGCCCCCTTAAACAACCGACGTCCTGAGGAAACCGCCCCTGAATCCCCTCCCGTCGTTGTATTCTGAGCAGGCCTTCGCTGAAACTCGCTCAGTAAAATCAGCTCTGGCGACGTATTTCCCCTCCCCAGTCTGATACAGGTAGACCGAGGCGCACCCTAAAACGTGAGCTAGCTCGGCCAAATCCGCAAGGCTCGGTTCTAAACCCGCTTCAGAGAAGTTGTCCACCATAGAACTCGGTCCATAACTATGATCCACCAGCATCGAATATCCAGCGTCCTCACTCTCAAAGTCCGGGCACATTGGGACACTTCCTCGCTGCTTTTCCTCATCTTCTAGGGTGACTTTCTTCACTTCTGCCCCCCTAAGATAGACTGGCAAACTCCGCATCTCCCTCAACTCGGGGCTCCAGAAAGAAGACTCGCCATCGAAGTAGGAGGATAAATATTCGCCCGATTTCAGGTTCTGACTTTGGTTGGAACCGAGGGAGACGGACTGATTCATCAAAGGGTAGCTGTCCTCGTCGTCATAAGAGAGGGAGGACGGCTCCAGCGGAGAGGCCAGATTCTGGGTTCCCTCGAATCCACTATTGGTGGGCGTCGAGTCATGCTGAGCAGCCGCCTCTTTTGCCTTTTGTTCGGTCTTCTTCCGGACTTCCGCAGCACGTTTTGCGGCCTGCTCCCTCACTTTATCCAGCTCAACCTGCTGTTTCCTAAGTTCCACCATCTTAGCCTCCTCCTCCCTCTTAGCTTGAATATCCTTCCCCGGGTGAAGAATTGTGATATCAAAATCGTCATCACTGTCGTCCCCACCCTTTTTCTTGCCGCTAGACTTAGACTTTTTCTTGGACTTAGTGAGAGCAGTAGCGCCCGAGGTCGTGGACGTTGTAGGCGACGCCAAGGGATTACTGGACTGAGACTCCGAAGCGGTACTAAGAGAGGGAGCGGGAGCAGCCTCGGCCTCCGCCTGGGCGGCGGCCTTGGCTTTCTTAGCCTTCTTTTTGGAAAGTTGTGGTTCCTGGGGCTGGCTAGAAGCGGCCTTAGCAGCCTCCTCCGCCTTCTTAGCCTTCAAAGCCTCCTCCTCCGCCTTCTTTACGGCGGCGGCTGCTGCCTCCAACTCCGCTTTAGCCTTCGCGGCGCGTTTTTGTTTCCGTTTGCTAGCGGCGTTCTCAGGCTCTACGGCAGCGGGTGCGGTCTCTACTTCCGGACTCCCGCTTCCAATGGGCGTAGAGCCCTCAGCTGAGGTGGAGGGAGTAAGGGCGTCCTCTCCCTTAACTCTAGGAGTAGACGGGTCGCCGGCAGTTCCCTTCGGAGCGGGCGACTGCATGCTCAGCGATTGATCGATAGTCTCCTTGATTTCCGGGGAAATGCTGGGCTCGAGCTCCATCATAGCCCCCTCCACAACCACAGCCACCGGAGCCTCTTCCTGAACCACCTCCTTCTTCGCGGCCTTCTTCCCCCCCCTTATTGTTTGAATTTCCACCCTGTTTCCCTGCCTTCTGACCTTTCCCGTTGGCGTTGGTTTTTTCGGCCTTGTTGGGCTTCTCGACCTCTTGCTCCTTGGGCTCCTCTTCGTCATCGCTTAACACCTGGAGGATCCACCTAGCAAACCCCTGTAAACCCTCCCGAACAATCTCCCCGGAAGTCACCTTCTTTAGATAGTCGTCGAGGGTGAGTTTAGGTTCCACCGAGGACGATTCCGTGGCTTTTCCCCCCTTCTTCGCCTTGTTGCCTCCCTTCCCACCCTCGGCGTTCTTGTAGTGCTGGTAGACGAAGTAACAGATCATGCCGAGAATAGAGAGAATAGGGATGTAGCGGTTAAAAAGCTCCTGGGGGGTCAAATCCGGACCCCCCGAACCGGTGCTGGGTTGGCGCATACCATTCATCGGGCCGTTAGAGCGCATCTTGTGGGAACTCAGGGGAAGGTACCAAGGTAAAGACCTAAGTGGGGTGAAACAGTAACCTGAAGCCTATTTAGGAGGAACAGTCCTCGCTTCGCTATATAGGCTATGGTATGGGTATTATCGGAGATCGGAAGGAAGATAACGTGTGTTGGAAAGGCTTTGATCCGCGCGATAGAGCGCGGGGTGGCGCTGCAATGCCAATTTGAACATAAAGTGAACTTCTCTCTAGACTTGATAGACATTTTCGATCGTAGAGCAGCGCGGTAGCACGAGAACAAAGTCGGTTTCAATGGATATCGCCCGGGGAAGGAGAACCCCAGGGCACTCGTATTTCGCCTCCTTCAAATAAAAATACTGATCTGTGCTGCACAGGAAATAGGGGCGCTGAGGCCCTGCAGACACCGTGCACATAGAGGTACAGCAAGCGTTGATTCTCTCTCGTAGTCGTAAATACAGTGGTATGATTGAATAATGTACAGACTTTTCGTGATTGCTTTCTACATGTGGCGATTTCTCACCTGCGAGGGTGACGTCTCACCGGCGGTGGGTACAGTCTTTTCTGTCATTGTTTGCGGTTGATGTCATGGTATGGCATGTACCACGGTCGTGATTCTATGTACAGGTTCGTTCTTTCTCGGGATCAAATGTGTCAAAATGAGGGTTTACCAGCGATACCCGCGCGGTATTGCTTCAAAAAACTGACGATTCACTAGACAAATAAAAATGTGTGTGTGCTAGCATCTAGGCAGGTCGCCCATAATATGGGTGCCGCCCAGGCTTTTCAGTGTTTCTGCGTGCCATGCATCGCTACGTATAAGTTGACTTGTAAGATTTGTGTTAAGAGAGTTCTCAGGCCGAGATTCGGCCACTCATACTTCGAATTCTGTGAAGTAATTGGATTGCAAGACTTGTTTTTCGGTAAAAGAGAGTTCTTAATCGGATGAAAATCACCCTAAGTAGTATTCCTAGATCGGGTTTCCCATGTTTTGCCTTAAATCAGCGCTAAAAACCCCTTCGTCCACCCGGTTTGCGCCTCCTTCTCTTAAATCAGCGCCAGAAACCCCTTGGTCCACCCGGTTTGCGCCTCCTTCTTCTTCTCAGCTACCTGAACTGAGGCACGTTGTACGAAGCGGGAGAAACCGAGTGGCTTACTCCCCGTCGCTGTTGGTTTCTTCTCTTCCCCATTCTGCACATTTAAATTGTCATTCACATTGTCATCTTTCGCAGAACTTGCCCCTCCCGTCTTCAATATCCCAGTCGTAAACCCTCCCGGGACGGCGGCTGCCGCCCCTGAGGGCTCTTCCGGCACCCCGAACGCCTCGGTCTCACGGCGCCACAGCTCGTTTTTGTAGCGTTCCTCGATGATTTTGGTCTCTACGGCGTTAAAGAACTGAAGAGCAGAACCATGCTCCCTGACGCCTTGCCCCAAATCCCCGAGACTAACAAGAATCTCCGTGGCCCCGCCCGGAGCGGCGCCCCCCGGGCCTCCTCCACTGAGTCCAGAACCTCCGCAGGAAAACCCGTAGTTTTCTCTCGCAGGTTTTGGTAAAAAGGCGTCCTGAATATTTCTTTTGACGAAGTTAGTTTGCCTATTCCAGCCGGAGGGCTGAAACACCTCCAGACCATCCCCATCCCGCACCCTCCCCGCGTTCCTTGCCGCCTCTGCGGCCGCCAACGCCGCGCTACTGCCAGCCGTTATGGTTTGGCGCCCATTGATATCGTATTCCGGCCCTAGAGATTTTCTCCCTACAATCGGGTGACTCTTTGGCGTTATATGCGGCTGTCCCGCGGAAGCAGAAGATCCCACAGACAACCTTCCGGCGGTGCCGGTGGTGGACACGTGGCCGACTTGGGAGCCCCTCGGGGTGACATTGGTTGAATTCCGGGACGAATTGCCGTTCAGACTCGATCCAGAGACGGTTGTACGCCCGGTGTGAGACTCCTTCGAGATCTTCAAGCCCGCGAAAGCTTCTGCGGAGGTCATCATGGTGTTCCTGATTGTATTCCTAGTTGTAATTGAATCCCGGCCCTGACCCTGCCCCCCCACGCTCTTCCTCCCACCACCACCGCCAGTGAGCGCCGCTTGCTCCGATTTGGCGTTGTTCACCGTCAGCCTCTTACTCACCCGGCTGCAGCGCGGGGCCGGACCGAACCTGTCCACTTCCTCACTCTCTGGGGGTTTATAAGCGAACGAGTTAAAGTAGGTATCCACCCGCCCTGAATCCAACAACCCATCTATCGCCCGCGTCGTAGGACGCCACCGCCCCCCTCTTTTCACAATAGTGGGGACAACCGTCGAGAACTTGGATTCCGGACCCGTTCCCGGCCGTTTCGTCCCCGTTAATCCTTGGATCATGCTCGAGATCATCTCCGGAGTGGACATCTGGCGGCGGTTCGCATCTTGAACGCCCTTCTGCAGATCTATTCCGTGCGCCGTCAAAAGATCACTCACGAGCGTATTCTGCACATTATGTTGGAACTCCCGCTGTTCCCGCTGGGGATTCCCCGGTCCCGATAACAATGCGTCCAAAGTCGAACTCTGGCCCGCAGTTAAGCCGTTCCCATTAGCCAAATTGGTGATCAAATCGAGGCCTCCCCCTGCCTGATTAGGGTCTTTCCTCAGGCCTACTTCGTTTCCCCGACCCAGAACGTGGGGAAGCGCCTTCGACAAAATCCCACAATCCACTTCCTCGCTGTCGAAAAGCTTCTTAAGAAGTCCGTCTGCCTTACGGTTCTGGGAGCTAGTCCGTAGATAACAGTCATTAAACCGCACGATTTCTTCGTCGACCAATTTTTCGAGGTCGGTCCAGCCGAGGGAGACGTTTTCCGGGCGGGTCTCTACATTCGGATCCCCATGACCCTGATTCGGGTTCCACCCCTGGCCTTTCTCCATCGCCATTGGACCCTTCAGATTCTGAGTATGATTATCTGTCCCAAAATGCGGACTCTGCGGGGAGCCCTGCTGCTGACTCGGATCCCCAGTCGGGCTAAACAGGCTGAGGTTTCCCATGTTGCCCTGGGGCGGAAATAAACGTTGGATATCGGAGTTTTGGAAGGACCTGTAAGAACTATCCCCTCCCGCCCCACTCACACCTCCCGCACCCCACTCCTGCGGGCTACCCATGGACCATTCCAAAGGTGATCCTCCCCCTGGTGATATATTGGGCGGAGCTACTCGGATATCGGACACCCACCTCATACCCAGGTTTTCCATGAAACCGTCGCTTTTGGAGGCGGGATGAGTTCCCTGAGGCTTCCCCAATCCCCCCCGAGCCTCCTTATTCGGCCCCCGTGCCGACCCCTTTGGGCCTCTTGCAGATCCGAGTCCCCAGTCATCTGCTGCTCCGGGCTTTAAACCGCGTTCTGCTAGGGATAACACCCCCAGTTTCTCCGGGTCCCCAAGACCACTCGTCAGTTCCTCTGGGGTTTTAACCCGTCTCCCACCGGGACGGGTTCCCATCGTCTTCGGAGCAGCTCGGGGCGGCCTATCTGGGGGCGCGGGGGCTGCAACTTGCTGCGCGATTTCACGTATTTCTGGCTTAAGTGCCGTTTTTGACCGGAGATTAAGTTGTGGCAACGGCGCTTTCCGCGGTAAAGCCTGAGCCTGCTGAGCCTGAGCGAGCGTCTGAGCCTGAACTTGCTGCGGCGCCGGCCGACTTTGGGTCTGATGGGACGTCATTATTTTTACCTTTGGTGGGGCTGGGGGACCCGCGACGGACGGTAAATTGCTTAGAGATACGTCCGAATACATCCCATCCGGTTGTTGCTCCGGCAGGACGGGGACGACGCTGTGACTAGGTCCTCCCTGGGTAGCCCCTACTCCAGCCCCGCCTCCCAGGTTGCTTCGATCCGGACTGGGTGAATCTCCTTGTTCGAAAATCAGGTTCTCTCGCCCTGGTTGAGACTGGTGGTCGATCCCGGAGTCCCCTCCAAACGTTGGAGCAGCCGTCCCCGCATTCGATGATGCGCTACCGCCGGGTCCGTGGATATCAGCATAAATTTGAGAATATCCGGTACCCTGCGACGATCCGGGGAACATCGGAAAATATTCCATACCGGCATTATTTGCCGGGGCACCGTTTACACCCATGAGGTAAGGATCCGACGCAGGTGCCGCCGGCGGGGGACTAGCCTGCAAGCTAGCCTGCATACTCATTTCCGCCTGTACATATTGCTGCGTGCCGGACCCTAGACCTAGCCCCGACTGCTGCACCTCCGGATTCACAATAGTCGTCTGCACCGTGTGAGAGCAATCTCCTGGCATCACGGTTTGAGTGTTAATCGTTTGAGTATTGCTTGTTTGTCCACCCGTATCAGAAGGCGACTGATAAGCCTCCAAGAGGGCATCCGCCCCGCTATAGGACTGAAAGTGACCTAAGCCGTGCACAGTAACCCGCGAATTCGCCTTGCTCTTGGGAGACTTCGGACTTCCGGTATTGGGACTTCCCGCGCCCTTGACTCCCGTTCCCGAGAAGTTAACAGTGTGCCGACCCGTAGTAGCACCCTGATTCTTCCTCAGGAACGAGTGAGTTCCACTGGACTTGGTGCCGACGGAAGCTTCCTCAGCTTTGTCGGTTTTAAGGCTACTTTTTGGGGAGCAAATATCGGTCACGGTTTGACCCTTACCTATTTGAGTCTGACTTTGACTGGTAGCGGTGTTACCACTCTCCTTACTGCTGCCGCCTAAACTTTCCTTGGACTCCTTCGAGGTCTTCTTATTAGCCGCGTTAGTGTTAGCAGCCGGCACAGGCGATTTCTGAGACTGAGAAGCATCAGACGCGGTTACGGTCTTCTTGCTCTGATTATCCGCATTCTTACTGGCAGAGGTTGTGATTCCTGCAACGATTTTTGCCATCTGAGAGGCAATCCCACCCAAACTCCCACTGCCACTCCCGCTCCTAACACGACCACTGCCGTCCCCAGTACTCCCGCCTAGAGTCCCACTCCCCCTGCCGCCCCCAACACTGCCGTCCCCAACACTTCCGCGGGAAGGTCCCCCCAGACTGCCACTCAGACTGCCCTCCCCACCGATACTCCCAGTGGAACTCCGTCGGAACCTCGTCTGACTCTTGCGGTCCTGGGCGGGCTTATTGGGACCCTTCGCTTCCGGAGCTTCCTTTGCTCGTTCCTTCTGCCGCTGTGGACTGCCGCCTTCACCGTGATTAGCCTCTTTACTCCATACCGAATCGTTCGCCGAAATCGCTTGTTGTCTCTCCTTTCCTTGGTTTTCATTATTTGCAGTCGCCCCTTCCTTGCTACTAGCTTTTGAAGCTTTGGAATCTTTGCTATCCGCACGAAATACCGCTTCGAATGGGTCGGAAAATTCGAAAGTTGACGTGGGCATTTGCATCACTGGAACCTCTTCCGCCGGTTGTTCTCCACTCGGATTCTCTCCCTGGGCCCCACTCTGACTCTGGCTACTGCCGAGATTCTCAGTTACCAAATCAGAAGGGCCTGAAGAGCTTAGATTAGCCCCATTTTCTTTGAGATTCCTCGAAGTTCGCGGACTCGTTTTGGGGCTGTGGAACTTCTTAACAAGACCGTTCTCCACATTTGCGGCTGTAGGAGGTGCTGTTGCCCTCGGTTTCGGCCCCGCTTGATTAGAAGAAGCCGTTTTCCCCTGCTGATTCTGGCCGGTTCTGGACCCAGATAGACCTTGGCTCTGGGTTCCGGCTTTCTGGCCCTGGGCCTGAGCGGCCGTTTGTTGGGGCTTCTTCTCGGGTGAAACCACCTTTTCCGGGCTGCTCATCGGGTCAAAATCGCTTTCGTACGGGTTAGAACTGGCTCCCAACGACATTTGAAACGGATTTTGGGCGTTTGTGTCCTGGAAAGCAACCCCAGCACCAGCGGTATCTGGACTCACACCATAGCTCTGACTATTAACACTGGCACTCCCGAGACACGGAGACATTGTGGGGTTAGGCACGTGTTGGCTATTACTAAGAGGCGGCGGCGTTACTGGATTGCTATGACTTGGTGTTGGACCGCTGATACTCTGAAATAGGTGATTTTCGGGGTGACACACTGAACTCGACGGTTGCCCGAAACTGGACCCAGTCAGGTTCGCGGTTTGCATGGGATTGGTACTGCTTTGGTTCAGGCGGTTCAGACCTGGATCCATGATACTAGCGCTGTTATTCCCTCCATTGGAGCCCTTGGAACTGGGCCTCTCCAAAGCCATTCGGTCCCGCTCCGACCCCACACTCCCTTTCGACCCATTCCCGATCTGGATCTCAACCCTCGTCTGATTGCCACCGTCGAAACTGCTGCCCTTTTGGATCTCCACCAGGGCATTCGTCCCATTTAGGGAGGCCATTGAATCAAGGCCTGGTTCGAGGCTATAGTCCGGCGGTCCTATCCCCCGAGGCTCCACCCCACTCGGCGTCCCCACACTGCTCGTGAAGGTGACCTCGACATTGGTCCCTCCTCCGCCGCCGTGTGAGTGGGACTGCCCGTGACTGCCGCTGGGGCTCCTGGCACTCCCGCTGTTGCCCCTGCCACCGCTGGCGCTCCCGCTGTTCCCTCTTCTCCCGCCCGCACTCCGAAGACTTCTCCCACTCGTCTGCGACACATGACTTCCTGTTTCCCAGGAGGTGAGACTGGAATCCGGTTGAGCGTCCACCACATAGTCGGGATACGGGTGCGCAGGAGAACACGACCGGTTTATGATGTGGCTAACATAAGCCAACGCGATGTTGGAGTCGCGCATTGTAGGCGGGGGAAGGGCCTTCTACCGGCGGGTATACCGTAGTAAGTACGTCTATTTCAATTAAAAAAGGTCTATGCTAGCAGGGGCTAAAGCTAAAACGTGACATGTCTAAGACTAAATAAGACTAAAACATTCGGGGGAAAACATCAATGGGGTTCATAAGCTAGAATGGGGGGAATCGATTGGAAGAGGGTTAAAGGAATACAGGTCGAGAAAGGTAATAGGTTTCGCACTTATAGCTTTATACACGGGCCGATTCTCCACTCGGATCTTCAAGTTCTCAACTTGGACTCGGTATTGACTCTGCTTTGAAACGACGACGATACTGCACCACCGGGCACCACCGTCACTCTCTCTGACATACCAGCGTCTGGGTCGATACCCGCCAGGCCCGGAGTTTCTTTTCTGAACGTGTGTATATACAGGATAAATCGGTCTTGGACATGTACAAGAAAAACGATAGTCTGTGAGAGCAAGGTCCGATCCCTTCTAAAAAACCGTTGCGCATCCGCCTGAGAAACGGCGCACCAGCAAACCTTCCTTCGAAGGATGCCCGAATAGCAGCCGTAAAAGCAGACGAGCGCACGTAATTGTTTGCGCGGGAACCTGGACGCTTGCCGTTTGGGATAAGTTAATTATTAGTCTATTCGGGTAGTACCGCTGAGAAACTACCGCTAGGAAACAGCGATAAATTTAAAATTGAAACACGATTCTATGAAGGTAGCAGTAGCTCTGAGGTGACTCCGGGAAATTCCGCCGCGGTTTAGACTGAATCAGTAACTGGAGGTACCGTTGAAGTCGCAACGTACGTCCTGCTCCTCTTAGACTTTTTCCAGCCCCCCGGAGTCGGTCCTGCCCCTAATTGTGAAAAGCTTCTGTAATTCTGTTAAGGTAGACCAGGGTTCTAGCCCTGGTTCAGTTACGCGCCGCAATAACGCGGCCGGTGTATATCATTTTAAGACAAAAACGCCAATAAACATCAGGTAACTCTATGAGCCCCGTAATTCGGGCTCCTAGTAACTCTTCTAACATGTGAGGTATCAACTTGAATTTGTTCGTTCACTCCTTGGGAGCGGGGCATGTAATTTCCGTCGCCGCAAGCTCGAACGGAACAGCCCTGATATTAAAAACGACGGTAAGACAACGATAAGACAACTAGGTTCTAAATAACTAGGTATTTTTGTGTTGCTCTGTTCTGTTTAAGTATTGTATTGCTCTGTGAATCTGCGTGAATTTTCGAATCATTGTAACGACACGGCGCCAATATAGGTAGCACGGTCAACCTGTCTTAATCTCTTGTTTGTCTTTGTTCTTTAAACCTCTTATTCTTGAAACGTCTCCTTTTTGAAACTTGAATGTGAAGAATGTAGCCCTGAATGCCAGGGGGTTCTCAGCTGCGGAAGCAGCTCTTAGCCGCCGGAGCAGCGTTTTTCTAGTAAAGAATGGACAGTATAGTAAAATCGTGATATTAGAAGTAAGAGTGTGCGGCTCCAGCCTACCGCTTACCACCCTCCATAGCCCCCATATCCTTAGCTCGTTATCGCCACCACCACCACCACCGTGGTCCAGAAGCATGCCATGAGTAGTGTGGACCCTGTTCTGGCGGTTCCTCCGAGCTCGCCCCCCGCATTCTTCCGTCTCCAAGCTAATAGACCAGTAGCGCACACGCTACAAGCCAGAAACGCCAGTGTCGGTAGCCCAATCGTCCTGCCGTCCATGATTAGACCACCATCCGGGTACTTATCTATGAGAGTTGGGTCGAACTTACAGCACTCGGCCTTCCATTTCTCGGTCGCCCCCTCCATCTTCCAGTAAATCGCCGCCATTGCCCACGGGAGACCCAGTCCGAGGAAGACATTCACCGAGTTACTTCCAGTCACATTTGTGATAGACTCATCGGCCCATTCATCTCGTTCTGCGGCTATTTTGGAGGCAAAAGTATCCGGAATCGATGTTCCAGCAGCCACCAACGTAATTGCAGTTAACATATCCGAGATATCCAAAGCACAACCGAGCATCAAAGTGATATCGTTAACAAGCCCTACCACAATTCCCATAAGAGCGAGACTCGCCAGGAAGGTGCCGAAACCGCCCCACACCCGCGGCGGAGGCACCGGAATCGCAAACATCAATTTCCAGGGCAGCAGGAGAAAATGCCACGCCCAATCCGATAGACTGGCTTTCGCCTGCTCCTCCCTGGAGCCCCCCACGAAAATCGCCACCCCTAAAAGTCCTATATACGTTTCCGGCGCATCGTCGTCATCCTCTCCTTGACCAAGTTGAGCCCTAGTTTCCTCTAATTGCGACGCCAACGCCTCCTTATAGTCCTTCACCCCTTTTTTCTGCTCTAATATAACCTTAAGTTTTATCGATCTCCTCCCCTGTCCCAGAATCATGCTCGCACCGGGGCTGCCGGAGGAAGGGTCTCTCGCCGGGGGACTGCCGGACCCGTCATTTGTCGCCACGCCCGCGCACCCAAACCCTGGGAACCCCATCGGGTCGCTCAAAATCACCCAAAAGTAAAGAGATTCCCCCTCGACATATCCGGTTCGCGTGACCCCTAATACGGCTAGTTTGATGCTGTTCGTGCACACGTTGTCGGCGAAGACGACGTTGGAGGCGTCGGGGGTGTAGTCTCTACCGGCTTTAGCGGTTCCATCCTCCGTCCTCCAATTACAGGAAATATCCCCCGTGACCCCCCCCCGCC
>JACKZZ010024369.1_pt1 | contig 18815 bp, 4 predicted proteins | sample 8027871 | NCBI WGS metagenome assembly JACKZZ01 (sample SAMN15724774, study PRJNA655200) | protist metagenome | isolation source: fluorescence activated cell sorting (FACS) single amplified genomes of... | place: USA: West Boothbay Harbor, Gulf of Maine | collected 2000-07-19
TGCGTATCGTCATCGGCGTTTTCATAACGGCGTGCAGCAGCAATTGGTTTTTCTATATCGGGTGACCACAGTAGGACTCGAACCTGCAAGGACAGCAGCGTTGGGTACAACAAGGAAGGAAAACCAGCATACGGACGACACGAAACAATTACGGGGTTGACGAAGTAAAAGAATAGGACGCATCGAAGGAGCGGTACGTACGATATCTATATCGAAGGAGGTACGGCACGATATCGAACAAAGGAAGGTACGGTACGAGTGACATCTATTCGTGAAGACGGTACGATACGATATCTAAAGAAAAGGGTACGCTACGATCGATATCAAAAAAGGGAGCGGGGTGAACGATATCTATAAGCGGACCAAGCGTGATAGTAGCACGATCGAGATATACGTGAAGTAGCGACAAGAACGCCATCTAAAGGCACGTGGTATCTAGATACATCTACGGCTACAAGATTCCGAAGATGACGAACAGTGGAGCGAAGCGCCATCGCGCTGAGCCACATACGAGCAACGACCCAGGGCAAGCATCTACGGACGTGCCAGGAATACAGGGTATTGGAGGTATAATGGACCCAGGAGAAGGTGGTCTTATTGTAAACCCACCAGGTGTAGGACATCAAGGCGGGCAAGGAGGGTTAGGTATGCACGAATTTCAGGCAGCAGCAGGTATTGCACCAGGTATTGGAGGAGGAGGCGCACCATTCGAAACTGGAGCATCACTAATGAGGGATCAACGAAAGAAGAACAAAAACATCAACGACAGCATCTTCACGGGGATCAGGATCGTACCAACGTTATCTCCGCACAAACTAGCTAATAAACGTCCATGGTTGGGCTTCGTTGAGCTTCGTAAAAGCAAAATGTCGTATTTTTGCACGTTAGAAAAGCTCCTCAGTTTAGTTAGAAAGTTTGACGTTCCGATTGCTGAATCGTTTAATGGAAGGTGGATTCGTACCAAGTTCAAGGTCGAAGACGTCGAATTCAATCTAGTCTATTCATTAAAAGCAATCAGCCTCCGCGTATTGATGGGCCGTGACAAGACGCAGCAGGAGAAGGAGCAAAGGATGCAACAACTCGGACTGTTACTACAAGTGTCTGCGGATATCGTACCACCGGAGGAGATTCGAAGACGCCAACTTGAAGCAGGTGAAGCGGAGCGAGGACTACGCCTCCTAAAGGAAACACAAGGTAATCCAGCGGGAGCAGCACTATTCAAATCTGTGACACCTACGGCATTCGTGTTGACAGACCAAGATGATGGATGGATTGGAGTGGACGAGGAATTTGAATCGAACGACGACGCTCTTATCCAATGGTACCTTGACTCGAACACCAGCAGAAGAACGGTGCACGACGATTTCGATGAACAAAGCGGAGTATCTCAATCTGCATCAGGACATGAGGGTGACGAACCGGAGGTATTCGATGTGACTGCGGCCGCAAACAAAGCGATCTCGGCTGCCGTTGGTGTGACGAGACCAGGGCATCTAGGAACCCTCGGAGCAGAACAACACGGCAACTTTGACGAAGACGATAACGGTCTATCGCCTGTTACAGCGGTAAGCCAGTACGTACCGGCATACCAGGAAGAAAACTGGGGCAACGACAATATCGCGATTCGTAAATTGAATAACAGCCATTATATGCCCTCATGGCATACGCAACGCGAACTAGCAGAGGACAAACTGGACCAGACGTTCGCAAGGATCGGGAACGAAATCGGGACAACGGTTCCTGGATCGAGATTGCCATCGAAACAAATACCAATGCACTTCAAGAACGCGGGTGGAATGGGTATCGCGCAAGGAACCGTCCCTATTTATGGTTCAGGATATGAGGGGAACTACATGAACACGGGGATGCAACAGTTTATGGGCAATCAGAACCAGCAGCTGGCGGTAGGCCTTGGACAAATGATGGATCCGTCACAGTATGGATATACCCCACCACAACAGGAACACGTACATCGAGTTCACGGATGCCATGGGTACGGAGGGAAACAACTACCTTATCCGGTTGTAGCAGGTAGTGGTGCAGCACCACCTCCAATCCCACCACCAGGAGGTGACAACTGGCAGATGCAGCAGATAGTCCGCAGATTGAATATCGTATGTCCTATTGTTGAAAACAACGGTATCGACATTCCACCGAAGGATTTTCCTAGAACACTACGTACACTTGCGGAGAAACATGGAGTGAACAAACTGTATTTATCCAAATACGTGCAAAACTTCAAGATCACGCAGCTGATTGACGTGCAGAAATACATTGAGAAAAGACGGGCATACGTATTTGCGCAAGATACATATGTCATGACCGATGACTATGTGGAGAGGTTTCCGAGATGGTCGCTTGCGAGGAACTGGCGCAAGGATAGGGATAAACTCATCGCATTCGTGTTAGAATTAGCGGACAACCTGGGGGCAACAGAGCTGAAGAAACTGTTGGTTCTAATTCATGCGATCTGGATGAAGGTAATCGTACAGTCAGTATCGGAAGCACACCCAGCGGAAGCAGCAAAACTCGAGCCTAGTGATGAAACATACACGAGGGATCTCAAGAAACTCTGCACGAACACATGGGACATCGAGTTTCTATCAACACAGTATGGCAGGGCAAGGACGCTAACACCAAAGAAGGCAGATCAAGTACTCAGGGGATTCGAACGTGCGTGCGAGGCTTTCGAGGGCGACCAAGCGAGCATAAACGAAGGTATCTCTGGTGAGTTCATCGTACTGCGAGATGGTGTGCGTGACCTACTTGACACGGTGCAGGAGAGACCACCAGCACTTGGGCCGGAAGAAAGCTCGTACAGGGATTTGAAGCGACTAACGATGTCAGCACTCGAATCACGATTGGGATTATCGGAGGACCTGTACAAATGGCCAGTAGGACAATGCATCGCAAAAATACTAGAACTAGCGTTTATCTGCAGATTTCCGCAGTTAAAGGACGCAGTATTCGATTTTTGGCCTGAACTGGTGCAGCCATTTAAAGATTACCCGTTGAAGATGGAAATCGGTGTATGGCATTCAATCTTGGTAGCACTCGAACGCATGAAGAACTCCAAGTTTTTATGTACACATGACGACTTTTATGAATGCCCACTAGAAATGGAACTATTCTACATTCGCGATGTAAGTACAAATCAAGCGGCGGACGAATTAACATCATTGCGACGCAAACTCGAAAACCAGAATTCACAGTCAAAAGTAGATGCAGAGCTGAATAAGCAGAAGGAGGAGAATGCGAAGCTAGCGAAGAAACTCCAGGAGCAGGAAAAAGGGCTGAACAACCTTAAGAAGGACATCAAGGAAGGTAAGTTCAAGGCGGTGGATCCAGTACCTGTGCCCACATTCACACCCGCACCCACATCGACCACATCGCCAAACCCTGCACCGGCGCCACCCATCCCGGAACCGGCAAGACTCGATGTGAAAACTGACCCAACGCGCCCGATATACCTCGGGTCGAAGGAGGACAACATTCCGCCGAACATATTCAACCTCCAGAGGAAGAAGCCACAGGAGTACAAGAACAGACTCAAGGACGCGAAGGACGGCATGAAATACAAGTTTGCCTTTCGTAAAACAAACAACGAATGGTGCGAGGTGTGTGGCCCGAGCATGGAGGGGGAATACGCATGCATATATCACGCGTTCGCAATGTGTCCTATGGATGGAAAAAATTGCAAGGCCGCGCACCCCAACTACAAAGAAGACCTTCGATTGCAGATGGTTAGCAATATGGAGAGGAAAGGTGTGACCGGGGCATACCTCAAAAAAGGGCTCGAGACATATGTCGAGGAGATCGCCAGCAGCAAAAAACCCCATTTGGCAGAATACAGTGGGATGACCTTGGAGCAAATGTACTCGAAGAAACGAACAACAGAATATCGTTCAGAGTTCGACATCGATGAAACTATCCAGGGGTTTGCACGACATACAGGACTAAAAACACGACTACCCAATGCGTACACGGAGCACCCGGTCGAACAGAAGTATAAGGATGTGGAAGCAATCAGGAAGGCGGTCAACGAACTACCAACCATTAAGAACCTGATAACGAACAACGACGCGCAAAACAAATGGCTTCGGACAGTAATTCCTTCGTTTGAAACGTTCATGGAGGACTCGGGATTGAAATACCCTGGGCATAAGTATAGTATTGGTGCAATGGAGGATTTTTTGAGCGGATCTGACAGATCAGAAGCACCGAGCCCAGTAGCGGACGTATCAAGGATGATGTCCGACAGCGGGATGAGCATGTATTCCCCAGGAAAAGAAACCCCAACACTAATCAGTTTGAAGGAATGGAAACGGAACAATGCACCGAATTCCACACCTGATGAAGCTGGGAAGCAATGGGAAAAGGAGGAAACTTCTGAACACAGAGTGTACATTGGGAGACATGGTCCATTCGGGAACCCGTACAAAACTGCAGAGCAATATGAGGAAGCATTTGAAAAGGACGTGGAGTATCGTAAGAAAGTCGGTAATATCAGGAACGTAGACACAATTGGATGCTGGTGTGATGACAAAACGAAATGCCATGGGAACGTGATTCTCCGATGGATGTCATACTCGGAAACAGAGATGTCAGTGTGTGAAGAAGTCATGGCGCGGGACACAAGCAGGGAAGACATCAGCATGAGCGTCATTTCACAGGATGCGTCAAGCGAAAGTAACCGAGATATGAGTGTCATGGGCAGCGTATTATCATCAATAGGGTATTCCATCTCGGAATATGGAGGAAACAGTGCCGACGCAGTGAGTATGTCCATGATGTCCGAATCAGAGAGGTCAGAAAGCATACCCGGCAGTAACACACCCAACAGATCGTGTATGTCAGATGAGGGGGATAAGGACAAGGCAGTTTGTGGGATAAACGCGATGATATCGGCGGAAGTATTCAAGGCCAAGTGCAAAGAACTCGAGGAAACAGACGCCACACACATGAAGGTGAACACTGAGTCGGACGCATCATCAAATTCAATGCATAGTGCAAGATCGCACGAAGGCGAGTATTCATGCGAAGAAGATTTATTCGAAGAAGCGCGTAAATGGGTCGAGTCAAATAAAGAACCCGTAATGTGTATTGAACCAGAAAAATATGTTGACTGGTGCAATCGGATGCGAAGCGAATTGAATTTAGCAGTGAATCATCCAGTATATGATTGTAGCGAAAACCCATTGAAATTCAAGCAACACAAGGACGGGTTTAAAGTCGAGATACCACCACCCGAGAAACTGAAACTGATTGGTGGAGAGGTAACGCCAGGAGGGAACATCAGCTGCATCACGATGAAGATCGGTAACGACAAAGTCAAGATGCACCAGAAAGGAAGGGAATGGCTGATCCAGGGAACTATGATGCCTGAAGAACAACTCAAGAAGGGCAACGAGATCACGATTGTGTACGAAGACGTTGAATTGGAGCGTATCAACCAAATCGAGATAGAAAAGATCCCGACACTAGCGCAAATCTCGAGGTTAAGGACGATCATTCCGACAACGGATGAAGGAGCATATTCGGAGCATGAAGTGAAACAACTGGTGCAAGTTGATGCAGCACTCGAACGTAGTAAATGGATCATCGACGCTGCCAAGATGAAGCCCGGAATGTTTGCAGTGCACGGACCGTTTGGATGCGGAAAATCACGTGTACTTGTGAGCATCGGACGTTTACACAAACGGCTCACAACATGGAACAACACCGCATGTATTTTGTTCATGGCTGCATGCAATGCGCAAGTTGTCAGTCTGTGCAACCGACTCGTGAAAGATGACGATGCAGATGCAGTGCTATGGATCCCATCAGGAGCATATCAGAAATCAGGACGATTCGACAAGGAGGCGGCTGCATACAAAGTTTCAGTGGAGGCGAAAACAGCGCTCATGGAAAACGGATATTATGGTCCTGATTGGCGCAATATCGTTATCGAACTGCGGAAACTCGAAGCAAAACTACGAGGACAGTCGCGGGGAGCTGGGTGGTACGTAAAAAAAGGTTACCCACTTGAGGTCGAGGACAAGGTCAATACCATGAAAAAGAAGATCCAGGATTTCCTCATCGAGCGAGCGACGTATATTTGTTGCACACTCGCAATCGGGTATAAGATACAACAATTGAAAGATGCGCGAATGGCAATCATTGACGAACTGGGGCAAACGCACGATTTAAAGCTCTTCCTGGGCATCCACAAAACCGAGAGGGTGGTCGGTGCAGGATGTCATTTGCAGCTACTCCCAAACCTGGCGAATCAGATTGCAATCAGACCAATATTGTCGCAGCTGCAGAATAGCTGGTTACATCGTTTGGCAGAGGTATCAGCATACTCGGCAAAACTAGAAACACAGTATCGATCAGAGGACGCGATCGTGCGACTGATCATGGAAGGAGTGTATGGTGGTAACATGTCCTCTGCGAAGCAAGCACCGTCGGAGTCAAAACACATCATCGATCCATGCACAGCATTCGTGCATGTGGAGAGAGACGAAGTACGTAAACCATTGGAATCGGAGAAGTGCATGGAAGCAGGTATTACACTATACAAGCACTTCGAGCAGCACAAAGTACCATGCTTCATAATCACAATGCATGTGCGACAGTGCGAAGCGTACGAGAAAATGGGGATAAAAAACGTGTCGAATTTAGACAAGCTACAGGGTATCGAGGAAACCGTGATAATCCTTGATTTGGTGACGCATGGTGACGCATTGAGTGGATTCACGAGGGGTTGGAGGAGAGGTTGCGTTGGTCCCACGCGAGCAAAATCAAGCCTCATTCTAGTCGGGAACCGAGACACAGTATGTGCGAAGAAATCCATATTCAAATTTTACGCTGACCTATGCAGAATGAGAGATACATGCTTCGAGGGCGGTGCAGAAATGATTGGTAGGATGTCTATTACAGACAAGGTGGCAAACACAACAATCACGAATAGTGGTGCGCACAAAGCATTGGCACTGAGCAAATTCGACGCGGAAATCACCACGATCAAGAGCAGTGATGGTGTCGAACACAGCAGAGTGCTTTCATGGGGGGTAATGACTGAAGATACAAAAAACGATGGAATCTGTGACACTGCATGCATGGAGATCGTCAATAGCATTTCACCAGGGGAGAAATTGCTGATACACAGATGGGCGGACACCCCGGAAAATTCGAAGAAATGGTCAGCAATCCTGGTAATGTTAATTCCAAAATTATATGCACGAGGTGTTGTGTGTGTTTTCTTTGACGATACGGTCGAGACGGATATCCAGAAAATGGTTCCAAAAGTGGAAAACACCATCGTAAAAACGGCACCAGTAGCACCCAACGAACAACTCCGCGCGAATCACATGCGCGTATCTGGGGTACCGGATGGGATGTGGAAGGGAATTGTGCCAGATCTTGATGACCTAAAACTCCTACCATTGGGCACAGCAATCCCATCGGCACCAGAAGGATGTGGGATCTACGCGAACGAGGAAATCAAAATGGTTTTCGGAACAGAGAGTTCGTTTTTGTACAACCTAAGCGCAGGAATTGGTCTTTCTGACGGGGCACGGCATATGGATTCAAGTAGAATGTTACGCATAGGCAATGTACGTATATGGGTAGGTGGCATCAAATCGCGCGTTGCGGGGAACCGCAAGTGGGATAGAGTGTACAACTGCACGCGGAACATAGATCTACACGACGAGAAGGACATCCGTGTGCCCATCAGTTTTAGGGAACCAAAGAACTGTATCTCCAGCATCCAGGAGGCACTACGCGACATCACACGATCATTTCCACAAGAAGGTGATATATTGCTGCATTGTCAGGTCGGTTGTGATAGGAGCGTGTTTGTGTTGTATTCGATAGCATACTTCATATTCCGAAGAGACCTTCGTGTAGAACTCAAAGCAATCAGAAAGGAGATTCGCGATCATGGAGGATACATCTTCGAGGAAATCATCAAGGGCATCGACATGCATGGGAATAGTTTTATGGCCGCAGACATGTCAGGGATTACTCCGCGTAAGCTATCAATAAAAACAGTCACGTTCAACGAGAATGAGCAACGCATTATCTCGTGGAACATAGGGGCGAACGGATTCGAAAAATGGGTAAAAAACAGGAAGGATGAAATCAGGAAGGTGTATGAGAAACACCGACCGCACATTTTATTCCTGCAGGAGTGCCGGATGAAAGAGTCAGTCGTGATGTCAACAATCGCGGAGATCATTGAAACCATCAGGGATATATGTAACATACGTGTATTCTTGAACCCACCGTACACTGGTGCGATCATCGCAAGCGCTATTGCAGACGACGTGCATATCACATTTCCGGATGAGAGAATTATGCGTGTGGTGCATGGGTCAGTAGCATGGCTAAACATATACTCCCCAAATTCGGGAGGTGCCTTGGTCCGTAACGATGTTAAAGCAAGAGATGACTTTCGTAAAGAATTTGACAAAAAGATCATGTTTCACCGGAAGGAGGCAGAAGAAAGCGGTCTAAAGGTAGTATTGATTGGTGATTTTAACGTGCACAAATACGAGTCATTCAAGCCAGTGTTGGTGGGGATGCCGGGAAACCTTGCATTTGAAAGGGAAGGGCTTGCGGAATACAGTGGCGGACTAAGTGATGTTGGCGATACGTCTGATAAAGAGCAACCAGCATCGACATTCTTATCATGGTCATTCCCACGATGGGATGCAAGACTCGACTATGCATTCATCGATAAGACGATCGCAACCTCGGGGTACACGGTACTTACGGACCACTTTGCACCATCGGCAAAACTGGGAGCATATGATCATTGTCCGTTTATCTTTACGATGCTGGATGGAAATGAAAGTACCGGGGCTGCTGGGGGCATCCTCAAAAAACCAGACACACAAGTGGTGACCACAGATGTACAAACACAACCGAGCAATGGGATGAGTACTGAGTTAATTCTACCGCAGATCGAGGCAAAGTGCAAGTACATCGGCAACGATTTGTACGGCGACACTGAAAAAACAATTCGAGCAGAGATCGAACAGCAACACACCAACGCCAGGGATGAGTCCATCGAGGTAACGTGTACACTGAAAAAAATCGTGAACAAAACAGCAACGGAAAATGAGATCCGACAGTTAACTGAACGGGACGATGTGGTTCCAAAAATGATGTCACTCGAGAGGAAGGAACTCGAGGTGTCACGAGCAGTGATGGAGGAAGCAGAAAACGCAAAGAGACGCGATACAGAAGAGAAAGCAGCGAAGTTTAATGCGGCAATGGCCAAAATCGAGGAAGAGACATGTATCAACAAGCTATGCAGCGAGGCCCTCGCGATAGAGCACCCACAAGGAGTCGAATATCAATCTCTGATGTACGACGATGCGACATTTGGAGCTACAGATTCGTTTGATTGTGCATTTAAACACATGAAAAACGCACGGCAAAATATCATCAGTAACGGTAAGTTTGGTCGGCGCAAAATCATTGGTGGAGGCAAGGCAGTGAAACTCATTGGGGGGGTTGGTATCAGAGGGACGACAGCAGTCACACAAGAAAGACTCGAAACTTTTGTGAAGTCAAGTTTAATACCATATTATTCCGCGGAACTAAGGTCACGACTCTGCGCACTAAACTGGTGCAGTGAAATTGCGGGAGCGTGGGCAGGGACAATACAGCGGATACTCGGACCTTGGTCAAGGATAGAGTCAGACAGTGCATGGGCCGAAATAATCAACGACGCGAATGCAATCACATGCCTTCGGACACTGATGGCAACAGCGCAACTGAATCCATTAAGCCCGGTACCCGAGGACGATGTAATGTCCGGAGCGGCAGTGTATTTAGCACGGATTGATGGAAACTGCATGAGTGGATGCCATATTGTATGCACAATAAAACGGACAATATGGGATGATGCAGAGATTACAACGAAGGAGGGATTTCATCTCCGGAAGCACATGGAGCTGCATGTGATAAAGGCACATCCATGGCCACAATCACGTGAACCACCGGAAGCGGGGGAAGCAGAACAAGATGCAGCATTGCAATATTTTGTGGAAACAGATCCGGAATACGAGCACCTACAACCGAGGTATACGTGCTACGATAGCTCGACAACAGGAAACCGCCGCGCAGTGCACCATTGCACAGAAAAAACACAAGGAAAACGTGCGAGATTCCTGGATAGATGTCACCAAAAACCGGGAGTGTATAAGGTATGGCAGAAACGAGAACAACTAGCAGACGTTGACTCATTTGGCCGGCAGGACCGTCGGTATGTGTGCCAAAACGAGATACAAAAAATGGTAGTAGGTAGTGAGTTCAACCGTATGGTGTTTCCGCAAGTACGACCTGTCCCTATTGTTGACGATGAGTATATCGAACGATGGAAATCAGTGCGAGCTGCAGCAGGAAAAGCACCTGATAACAGGAATACAAAACGAAAGGCACGTGTGAATAAGGGAAAAACAGGGATTGATCTCATGAATGCACATCCAGAGATGGGACAAGAAGGGGTATTGTTTGAAACAGAAGGTGGTACCGAGGACACCGAGCCTCGTACGACCCAGCTGGAACCTGGGCTTAAGTCAGTAGTAACTGAGCCGAAAGCCGATTCATATGTCATTGGTGATGATGCATCGGTATCATTGATAAAACAGTCATTTCAGGGAAGTGGTAAGGAACATGCGAATAAGCGTGAGTATGTCGACTATTACTACATAATTGATGGTGCAGTGGCGCGGTTTCGGAACGAAAATGACACCAAGATTCGCGTGTATAGGGGTGTGGGAATGTTAAACATCGATGGAGCCGAAGCAGAGCAATTTTTGGCAGAAAGAAAACGAGGCATTACCATCGAAGCAGAACCATGGTTCCGTAAATGTAGAAATGAAGATGGGTTTGTTCAGAAAGTGTGTATAAACACAGAAGAGTTTATTGGTGCACAACTACGGTACGAGAGAATCGGGGAGCATCGATCGTTAGCTGATATCCGGGCGAGGACCATCATCAAAATTTTCGGAGCAGGGAAACGCAAATTTGCAGCACTGAATGAGGAAGGGAAAATTGTGTGTGGGAACATGGAGCACATTGTCCCTTGGAGCATCCGAACCGTAGAAATGGATGGGGAAGCAAAGAGTATATGTTTGCGAATATTCAACAGTGGGGCGTGCACTGAAAACGAGTTACAAGCAGTGTACAATGTGAAGAAAGGTGTTGCGGCACGGTGGACAACGGAGGTCGACCCATCCAAGTTACCACCAATAACTGGACCATTTGAGGACCACCTAAAAAACATGGTAAGGTTCTTTGAAGGAATTCCGATACCGGAAACCAAGATTATGATCGCAACAGAGGAATTCATTCTCGCAGTGCATCAACATACTGGGTGTACACGGGTTGTAGCAGTGGATCAGGCGTTTGAACTATCGTATTTCCATGTGCTACCCGGGGCGGTGAAGAAATCAATTGATGGATGTCCAAGGTGTCTAGGTGCACTTGATAAACAAGAACCGCTGACGTTTCACAGTCTGCAGACAGTGAACAATAGCGGACTAGTGGAAGTTGATCAATTCTGGATGTATCCGAACAGTTCACACTTGCGCGGTAATCGTACGATTGAAAACGAGAACTTCGAACAATTTGTGGAAGCGAATCGCAAATGCACAACGCACTGGGAAAACACCGGGATGTTTCTCGACGAACGGAGGCCCTTCCGAATGATTACAAACGGGAGGCATAAGACTGATGTAGTACCAAGCGCAACAATGACCGCGCGGGAACAAATGCTACGGTATGAAAAAAGTACAGGAATTCGCCCGGAGACGATCCGTACATCGGACACTGAAGCGCGTGGGGCACCTGTTGCACCGTTCATTTGTTTGAAAGGAACACAGATCGACTCAATCCCCGCGAAGGCGAAGAACCGTGCGACCCCGGTGATTGGGAGTAAGCAGTATCTGTTTCAAACAATCTTCCTAGATCTGAATCACATGGCACTCAAGAATAGTTTCACGTTGGAGGAACGCCTGGAGCTCGCGGTCCATAGAACGAATGCATTATACCGCAATGGGATAAATTTTGATAGTCTCACCGGTAGTAACGAGGAGACTGAGCTAATCCGGAAGAGAACTGTTTTGGGATTAATTGATGAGGGCTTAGGGGCAGCACTGATATCAAAAAACCTGATTGCACTCGCAGAAAGGAGAAACTACCAGAAGTACTCAGCACTTCGTACGCAATGCACTGACTCGACAGACATCGACCCGAGTGCTGAACGCGCATTAATGCGGTTGGATGAGTCGCGAGGATATGTCCATGCAGTCATCGCAGGATATGCGTTGGGCGTTTATACGTTACTTGCAGGGAATCAGAGTTACATGCGTGCAAAAGAAGGTATTGTATGGCGCAAACAGGACGCAAGCCAGTATAGCTGGGCGTATCTGGATGTATATCCTATCATGGAACGACAGTCATTGAGGGATATGTATGGTACATGGTCCGCATATATCATACGGGTCGACTTCGACATGACCAAAGATGACTTCAGGCAGAAATTTACCAAAGCAGAGTTGACAAAAATCATTGGAGACCCAATTCGTGTTGCTGGGGTAGGGGTGAAGTGGAAAGTCGTACCTGTACGAACATCAGAAACAACGGTGAAAACACCGAACAGGCTCATAGCGATAAAGGAGAAGGATCTGGCAGTGTATGAGGTCTCCGTAAATGGACTCGACGGATGTTTAATGCTGGGCGCAGATGGAGTTGCGGGACATTACATCGGGAGAAACATCGGTAAATGGAACATTGCGTACCCTGACGGAACATCCATCACAACGAAACGCACCTTGCTGTGGACGAATGGTACAAAGGGACAGATGATTCTTTGGGTGGAGGACGGTCGCACTCCTGAAGTAACTGAGGGATTCGGCGATGGTGGCACGATAGCACGCGAGGGCGAATACCGTAGTATTCAGAGCGATGTTATGGAACCAGCAGGGAATTCTCATATTTTTGACACAGAGACGAGTGTACGGAACACGATAATGGTTAAATCAATGACTGACATAGAATATCCCGCAATAGGCATTAGGATGATGCACATCATGAACCAAATGTTGGCAACTGCGAGAGTATTCCATGATAATGGTCGACATGCCGATCAAACCGACGTCATTGAGGTTTTCACTGATGGGATCAGAGTGTGTAGTGGGGAACTTATAGTAATGAATCTCAGTGAAAGGCAAATGGCACAATGGAACCAATACACTGGGGAGCATGATGAGCAACGAATCCGGTGTCACGACTTGCTTGATCCGCGGAAGGACATCCGTGCTGAAGGGAGACGCATCGCGAAAATAACCTTCCCAGAGAAGAAACCAATGTATGAGCACGTGCGTGATTTGTGTATGTACTCCTCAGGGAAGGAATGGGGTCATCCTAGTGACGATGTTAAGTTATACACAGCATTTGGTCCTGGGCTCCGTGTGCAGGTGAACCGTAAACTACAGCAACATGTGGGTTCAAGTACATTCGGGATTGCAACAATCAGCTCGAACCCGATTGCAGAATCAATCAACCATCTCGAGCGTCGGATGCGTGAGTATTATGAGCTTCGTAAGCAACAGGATAAAGATGAGGACGTGATCAATCATGAGCTGAATCCGAGGTATAAAAAACTGGACTGCGTGCATATTAATTCAACAGAAGCACCACGACACACACAGGAGTCGCTGATGGCATCTGCTGAAGAACTCGAGTACATCGGGAAGAATAAGTGCAAACCATCCTTTTCGTACAACACGATATCACTGTATTTGTGCGATGCAGACACCGAAGGAGAAGAGATTCTGTCGCCAGGAGGTGGCGAGGACGTGAGTCTATTCAAGGAGGGGGATATTGTTGTTACATTACTTGATAGTGGATGTGAGTCGGGTCCTATCCCGGAGTTGGTGGAAATGATTTCACGACTAACATTTCCCCGTGCGGGATTGATAATCCATGGTTGCGTAACGATACCAACAGCAGCAAGGCTCATAAAAAAAGGTTGGCAAATGGTGTACTATAATGCGTCCGGTGAGCAGCATCGAGTGAAGGGGTTCACCGGTTCTTCATGTGACAATGCACCAAGAGTAATTCGTGGTCAGCTAGGCGGTGTCGATTCCAAGACCGGTAAGGTGTACCGATTTAGAACAATGTTACTGTATGTCATGCCAATATACAACGACGGGTGTGATGTAACATTAGGTAATCTTGATCTAGCAAGCCATGAGTATCGTATGTCAATGAAACCTGTACATGGATTCACCATAACGACAACATCAGGGAAAGAGGAAATTTCCATTGCGAAGTTTAATGCAGATCAGTACCTCCGGACGTTGACGTGCACATCCATGGTGGCCACTGTTGGGAGAGAACTCGAGAACAAGGTCAACCCAGGGATCACAATCGTGAAAGGTGAGTTGAGAACAATCACAATCCCACTGGGGTATCCTATTGGAACGATGGTATCAATTGGGCTAGAGACATCATTCCGTGAACGCTTCGAACTTCATTATGTAGGTGACACTCTCCCAAGTGCGATCACGTGGTGTGTGGATTATACAGCATGCGTGAAGTTATGGATACGTGCGGTACGTGCTGACCGGCGGATTCCAGCAACACAAAAGGATAAGGTTGCGGTACTGATCACTGTGCTCGAAAAAAATGGTAATTGCATGAGTAGTGAAAGGGATCTTGCATTTGGGAACGTAGGTGATGAACCTGAAAAACTACCTGACACAGGATGTGGGAACGAGGATGACGAGGAGAATTTGGAGGAAATGAAAAAATGGATCATCACAAAGGAACATATGGAAAGCGTGATTAAAGTAGGGGAGTGTGCAATGATGAAGAAGGTATGTCCGGAAGCAACAGATCCAACTATCCTAGAACGCATCCATGAGGAGAACGCAGAATGGTGGCGAAAGATGCAACAAGGCGTAGGTTCGGACAATAGTGCATTTAGGTATTCAATAATTGAAAAACACCTTAGCACATGGTGTAAGGAACAGGTAATCGAGGACGCAAAACTCCTAGATGCAACGATACCAGAAACACGAATGGTGATTGCGTTGATGATAGCCAGCATGAACCAGGAAGCCTTCACTGATGAGGGCGCAATCAACAGCTTTTTCAACGGATACACGATGGGACTTGAAACCCTGGACTTTAACAAGGCACTCGGACCAAAGCAGAAGTTCAAAACACTTCATCGTGTTGAACGAGAAATTCGAACTCTCCTTGCTGAACGTGAAGTGGGCGCACGCCAACTGGAAAAATACAACATGCAGGAACACGGAATTCTGTATTTGGAAGGTGAATCAGGCCGCGCACCACGATCCGACACGTTAATGGGCCGCATATTCCATGCACCGCCAGCAAACGCAATTGCAGCTGACATATCGTGTCCGACAATCGTACCGTCGCGAATCCTCTCGTTCATACAAAAACGTGATACGAGGATTCACGGCGCCAATGACTTCAATAGGGCCTTCAGTAGAATTCGTGTGTCGAGGTCACTATCGAAATGGTTGGGCACGAATATAGGAGGAAATTCGTACGTCCCTGTGGGAGGTCCCATAGGCTATGGGCCTCTCCCCGCCTGTTTTTCGTTACTTATCTTTCCTCAATACAATAATTTGAAAGTGCACGGGAGTCAAGGAATTGAATTGGGGAAGGAAATTCTGAAAGAAATCCGCAGAGCCAAAATCCAAGACTTTACAACAGACATGTGGTGAAGAGTAACCAGCATGGTAATATTGGGGAAGGCAATATCGAGGAGTAACCAGCATGGTAATATTGGGGAAGGCAATATCGAGGAGTAACCAGCATGGTAATATTGGGGAAGGCAATATCGAGGAAGTCCAAGTAATAACGAGAGGAGGTAGTAACGAGAGGAGGTAATATCGAGAGGAGCATATGATGAATCACACATCATGAACCTGGCGAAACCTTCGGGTAACAGTTTTGGAAGAAGAAATGACATACGATGGGTGCATGCACGCATCGAAGTCAAGCACATGAGTGGCATATGTCTCGTGTAAAATAGTAGCAAAACACCGAATGTGCCATGCTGTATAATAAAATTAGATGGGGGGATTAACTAGAGTATACATTTAAGCTGTAAGCCTGTATAGTGATCTCGATATTTAGTGCACATATAGTAGTTGTGGATCTGATGTCTGGCGAAATAAGTTCATAAAGTGTTTGAGGTTGGAACGGCATTTTTTTTGCAAGCAAGGCGCATATGGCAGATGTGTTTTGATTTTGCGGCATAATATACTACGATCGTGTATAATATATCCGCATTCGAACAATACAGCAGTGTATTGTAAGAAGCGAGACTTTTTAAGAAAATGAGTAGGGAGAATCCAATCGTCATTAGCTCTGACGAGGAGGAAGATGACCTTCTAATTCCTATTATGGATAGTGTGTACATCAACCATCAGCTCGGACAGCCTTATGCCGGACAAGGTGGTAAAAAAGGCGTAGGTAAAGACGGTAAAAAAGGAATGGACAATGATGATATTACAGGTGTAGGTAATGATGGTAGCGATGTCAATAGAGAAGCCTTGGAGTTAGTACGCGATCCGAATAACAATGTAATTATGAAGGGAAGCATGGACTATTTGATCGTAACGAAGCAATACAACAACAAAGGACTTCGCTTCGTAGTTGGGAAGGATAAGGCGTCTGGCAAAACGATCCTAGGCACGATTAAAGGAGGGATTTTTAAAGGAGGAAACGAGTGAAGACAGAGAACGATGCCATGTTGAATATCTTTGGAAGTTGAAAGAATGTACACTGAAAAAACGCAGTAGAACAAAAACGTTATGTACACAGCGGATGGCTAGTTATGAAAATGAGAAAAACAATATAGTTGCGTGTAAAATAGTGGTGGTTCGTTTTTTTCAGACGGCATTTTTCAGCACAAGAATCTTTTGTTTGCGAAATAAAATACACATATTGAAGGAAACACCTTTCAAATAATGAATCCAACAGTGAAGTCGAAAGGTATAATAGTGTAAAATACAAGTAGTTCTCTTTACAGAAATTCGTACAATAGGTAAAATGGACGTAGCCAATAGTGATATGGTTAATAGAGATGCAAGTACGAAGTGGCTTAGCGAGAAACCAGAGAAGCGTTATGGAAAGAATGGACAACGCAGAAAATCGTATGCATCCGATAGCTTATCCCCGATCAAGGAAGAGGAATTGGATCCTTCCGCAGAAGAGGAGTGGGTAATGGAAACACCTAAATGGGACAAATCAGCATCTTTCGAGGACAAAAGTAACCCGTTCAGGGATACAGAAGAAGGAGACGAATCCGAGGTGTCGTTGCGACCTGAAACTCCATCGGAAATGATGCTACTGGATGGGACGCCTGTCATGAAGAAAGCACCGGACATGGACAATTCCCGGTACGAACGCATGGGATCTCACATCATCGAGTTAAATGATACGGTGATACATTTAATCGGAGACATGGAAAAACTTCAGAAACAACACAGAGCAACAAACAAAATTCTCGCGAACTGCCAAGCAAATCTCACAGCAACGCAAAAAAACCTTATTGGAGTAAGGAAGGAATTGGTTGATACCAAGTTAGAATGCGAGAAAAACAAGGTGCAAATTCGGTGCCTACAGCAGAAAACAGAGGAACTAAAGAAGGAAGGGATGTCAACCGATTCGATCTTGATTCGCTGCAGGGAAAGAGTTGCAAAACAACAAATGGCACTGGAGGAAAATGGTATTATCGAAAAGAAAAACAAGAAAAAGTGCTTTTCACGTTCAGCATCCGTAAAAAAAGATACCGCCGAAAACGAAGAAGGCAATATGTGTTTTTCGCAGCCAGAATCGGGGAAAAGAGTGCAGGAATACGAGCAGGAAGAAACCTCACCGGAAGTGAGAAAAGTGAGAAGACTTTACGAGGGATACGAGGGATCGGAGAACGACCAACTTCCACCTGGAGAAGAAGACGATCGCCCTCACAACTGCACGGTAAGTCAACTACGTGAACACTACCAAGCGGGTTTCATCGACAAGCGAGCGGAGGATCTAAATCACATGGCGAATGAGCACAATTTATATGTGGCGGAATGTTACAATGACGATGATAACGATTGTTATGGTGCGAACAACTGGTATGACGATAACGATTGGTATGATGCGAACAACTGGAAAGAGTAAAATTTTTGGAGAAATGCATATTTGGCGGAGGCACAAAAACAATTTGTATTTCAACAATGACGAGGCGATATATAAAAATGATTGAAGGACGGAATATCCTTCATTGCGAAATACAAATTGCATAGTAAATCGTGGAAGTAGTCGTTTTAAAAAAAGTAGCAGTAGTAATAAAAAACGAGTAAAAAACAAGGAAATAAGAAAAGAGTAATAAAAAAAGGTAGAAAAAGTAGTAGTGTTCATAGTTTTTACAAGCAGAAGGTACGTTTAGGACAGCATTGGTTTTAAGTCCACATTTTCCAAAAATATAATGCACATCATGTTGTAGGTTGGTTTGGAGATATCAGAAGTAGTCGGTTTAGTCGGTATATGAAGGTGTGTTGTGTATTAAGAAGAAGTATAGTTCGTGAACAAACAGTAGTAGTGCATTTTGGTGTAAAAAGATAGTTTTTTAAAAGCAACAACTAGCATAGTGGTGATCAAAATTGTTGCGGTGTAGTATGAAGGTATATGAACTGCTATTGCTCGTGTGTGTGGCAATAGGAATCGGTATTTGGTGCGAAATGACAAAGGCGGCAGCATCACTGAAGGAAATTGCAACA
>JACKZZ010017858.1_pt1 | contig 18804 bp, 20 predicted proteins | sample 8027871 | NCBI WGS metagenome assembly JACKZZ01 (sample SAMN15724774, study PRJNA655200) | protist metagenome | isolation source: fluorescence activated cell sorting (FACS) single amplified genomes of... | place: USA: West Boothbay Harbor, Gulf of Maine | collected 2000-07-19
CATATACATATACATAAATATACACAACACTTCTTCTTCGTAGGCACTGGGGGACATTTACACATTTGGTCCAACATTTCGTGCAGAAAATTCAAATACTAGTCGTCATTTGTCTGAATTTCACATGGTTGAACCAGAAATGGCATTTGCTAACATACATGATGCTATGGATAATGCAGAAGGATATATCAAATATGTCGTAAGGGAAGTTTTAAATCACTGTCAAGATGATTTATTATTTTTTGAAAAGTTTCATGATAAATTAGGTAAAGAGAAGAATACAAGTACAAGTACAAGTGTTGGGTTGGTACAGAGACTGAAGAAACTTGCTGGTATCACCAACACTGACACTGACAGTAACAGTAACAGTAATAGTAACAGTAACAGTAACAGTAACAGTAATGGAGTAGATGAAGCTTTTGCAAGGATTGAATACAAGGATGCTATTCGCATATTGCAAGACGCTGCTACTGCTACTGCCGCTGCGACTACTACTGGTAAAAATAAAAATAAAGCGTACGCTAAGTCGTTGGTAGACCCTGCCAGTTCTATCGTTTTTGGTAGTGATATATCTACTGAACAAGAAAAATGGCTTGCAGATGTCTATTTCGAAGGGAAACCTGTATTTGTTTACAATTATCCCAGTGGGATCAAAAGCTTCTACATGAGAGATAACGATATTCATACGAGTGACAGTGGTGGTGGTGATGGTGGTGGTAGTGACAGCGAAGTGGGACAAACATGTGCAAGTTTTGATTTGTTAGTTCCAGGAGTGGGGGAGCTTGTAGGTGGATCCCAAAGAGAAGAAAGACTTGATGTACTACTCAAGAAAATGGAACAGCATAACCTTAAACCAGAGGACTATTGGTGGTACTTGGATTTGCGACGCTATGGTAGCACACCACATAGCGGATATGGTTTAGGGTTTGAGAGGCTTGTGTGTTATGTGACATCTATTGAAAATATCAGGGATGCCATTGCCTTTCCTAGATATCCAGGACATGCAGACTTCTAGGTCTAGGTCTAGGTTTAGGTTTAGGTTTAGGTTTAGGCTTAGGCTTGAGGTTTGGTAGTAGTTATAAGGTTCTGTGCTGCGGTGTGGTCGATGAGGATAATGATAATGGTGATGATGATGGTGATGATGAGTGTATAGACTAACAGTGTGGGGTTCGGGTTGGGCTTCTGTTAGTTAGGGTATGGGTTAGTATTAGTTAGTTAGTATTGTAAAAGTTGTTTTCGTTATTTACATTCTACAGTATACAGAGTACAGTTACACGCTCCCACTTCGCATCTTTCTCTTCCTTCTCTTCCTTCCCTCCTTTTCCATCGGTTCTCACCTAAAGACGCTTCCAACGACCAATTCCACTATACGCCTCAAAAGCTACTGAACCAGCTGGTGCAGATGACACATTGAATCCTCCAGCTTGTCCCCCTCTACCCTCATGAGATAATTCAACAGGTAAAATTTCTAATTGTAACTTTTCCCATTTACCTTTTTGTTCATTAGACATAAGTAGATCCTCTACTAAATCTAATGACATAGCAAATGGTGGTCCCCCATCTTTGTTACATATAGGAAAAATTAATGTTAATAAAATTCCATCTTTTAATACTAATTCTGACATCTTTGTTATCCATTGTAAACGTATACTTGGATCTATTGCACATAAAAAAGTATAGTCATATATAAAGCTGAATTTATCTGTAGTACTTTCAGTAGGTAAAGAGAAAAAATCTTGAACTTGAAATGTGACATTTTCAGGATTAGTACATGAAGCTGTTCCTGATGCAGATTCTTTTAAAGCATTTGCAGCATCAACTGCTTTTTGTGCAAGATCAATACCCAGTACAAAACGTGAAGAAGATGCTAATGCTATACAATCGTAACCTCTCCCACATCCAGGGACTAATGCACGACCTTGAGGCACACGATTGTTTTTGATTTCATTTAATAAACAAGGTCCAACTACACCGGTGTCAAATGCTTGTCCAGGATCGATTCCTTTTTCCCACATCGTATTCCATCGAGGATGCTGCAACTCATTGATCGAGGTAGTGTTTTCCATATTTTCTACTATAAATTTTAAAGTAATTATAATGATTTTCTGATAAATATCAGCAATCTTTTCTCTATTTTGAATAATGAAGCAATGTCAAAAAGAAGTGATGCTCTGAACACATCCCATACCATATCCCATCTCCCCTAAAAGTCTCCAAGTCACCATTTTGCATGCCAAACCTAGAAATAATAATAGTAATAACAGTAATTGAATATCATAGTTTAGGCAGTGCTTTTATCTATCTTATTAAGTAATAATACACAAGAGATTGGAGCAAAGAAGAGGCAATATTTAATTATGGATTATAAAGCATTAATGGCGGCAGAGAAAGCAAAAATGCTGAAGGAGTCTTTGATGCAAGTAAAAACGAGTAGTTTGACAGAAGAAGAAGAGAGCCTCGTATCTTGTCAAAATGATGGATCTTCGAAAGCTTCAGATGAAAGTCTTTCGAAAGTTGTAACAACTCAGTCGATGTCTGTGGAAATTCCTCTTGACTTAGATGTGAATCTAAACGAGTATCGCCTGACTGAATGCCCAATCGAAGCTTTGTATTATGTTCCAGATGTATTAAATTCCAATACAGCTGATGTTCTTCTCTCACACATTAATAATGCTGGAAATGATAATAATACTGAATTAGAGTCTATGTCATTATGGAAAAGTCTTGCTGACAGTAGCAATAACTCACAGAAGCAGTGGACTAAAGTAAGAGGTCGCAAGCTTCAACAATGGGGAAAGATGATAAAAACAAGTGTCGTTGAACTGAATGCTGCTATTGATGCTGACACTACTGAGGCTCAGACTGAGGTTCATGTTGAAACAGGTCTGCCTCCTTGGTTGCACACTATCAGCACACAGTTAACAAAACTAACCATCCCTGACAACAAGAGCAATATTCAACAGGATAGCCGTACTCGTACTTCACCCAATGATGTCCCTATTCCTATTCCTATTCCTATTTTTCCTTTAGACAGGGCCCCAAACCATGTACTAATTAATGAATACAGAACTCAAGGAGGTATACTGCATCATACAGATGGCCCTTACTACTATCCTATGGTTGCCATTCTCAGCATCGGTGGACCTGTTTTAATGACCTTCAAAAAGAGGCCAGTCCATGGTACTGATACTACTTCTACTTCAGCAGATGTAGATGTATTGAAAGAACCAAAAGACAAAGACGAAGACAAAGATGAAGATGAAGATGAAGATGAAGAATACAGCGTGTTATTAGAGAATAATTCCCTTCTAGTGTTCTGTGATAGTATATACTCTGACTGGTTGCATGGAATTGACGATGGTGTTTATAGTGATACTATCACCACCACCACAAACAGGAGCAGGAGCAGAAGTGTGAGTTGTAGTAAGCGAGAGTACAAGTGTGTTAATACTGACAAGAAGTACCGACAGCGACATAGTCACATGCATAGGGAGGCTTCTACTGCAGATGAGAAAGAAGTCACCATCAATAGTAGTAGTAGCAGTAGCAGTAGCAGTAGCAGTAGCATAAACAAAAGTGCGGATTTGGTAACAGGGCAAAGGTTCACGAGACAAAAGCGAACAAGTTTGACCTTTCGCACTGTGGTACCTTAAAGCCCGACAGTGGGAGTGGGAGAAGACGTGTGAGTGGGAGTGAACATGTTGATTGTATTGTATAAATTGTAATGTTATTGTAATGTGCAGTGTGTGTAAGCGGCGTATTTTCTATCTTCTGTTTTCTACATTCTATGAAGTGGTTAACGAATGTGAAGTTAGATCTTACCAAAACCTTATCCAACTTTTCCTTTCACTGTAAGTTTAACGCAAACAAAGATAAACAGCAACTTCGATGGATGAATTGACTATTTTCACTCAAGAAGCTCTACATTATCCTTAATTTGTGTGAGAATGCAAGGAAGTGACAGTACGAGTGTAAGTGAAGGAGAATGAGAATACGAGGTTTTGTTTTGTTTGTTTTGTATATGTTACACTACATTCTACTACGGTCCACCCCCCCCAAGCAAAACACACCGACTTCTACTACAACTACAACTACAACTACAACAAGTTTATCGAGTTGAGTCGAGTTAGTAGTGATGAAGACTATGTGCTTTCCTAACTATAACTACTAAGGTAAGGTACTATATATAAGTTTAGTTTAAAACTTAAAGCATCTTTTTGACAAGTTTGTTAATTTCATCACCTTGTTGACCACAAGCACCACCTTCATTAAAATGGTTTAATTTACCTTTACCAGCAAAACCACCTCTTGGTGATTGTAATTTCATGGGCCATAAAAAGTTTGTAGCAGCTTTGAAATTTTCACCAACAGTGAAGATTTCGTGAACTAAATCTTCAACACATTCAATACCAGTACCAGGTAAACCAGCAGAAATAACACAGTTATCAGATAAAGGGATACGTTGTCCAGTTACTTTACCATGACCTCTTTTGTAGATTAAATCCTTGATAGTCTTTAATGATGGATAACCGTAGGCAACGAATGGCTCAATTAATCTTAACATTTTAATTGTTGCTGCGTTAACTCTTACAAATACACCATTATTGATTTGTCTTAATCTAAACAATTGTAAAATCTTCTTTACCTTTGGTGAAACATTAAGTACACCTCTTACTCTGATAACAAAAACTAACTTTTCTTCTGGTGATACATAGATTTGACCAGAAGATTTAGCAGTACGTCTATTGTTAATAGCAGTTGCCTCTAATTGTGCATATTCTGCTTCATATTGCTTTGCACGTGCAGTGATACTCTTGGTAAGAGCAGATGCATCAGCGGCAGCTTGTTTTGCAGCAGCAACACTTGCCTTCTCTTGTGCAGCAGCACGGGCAATCTTCTTGGCCTTGAGCTCTGGAATGGACATTATGAATGTATTAACTATAGAATAAAATAAAGGAAAAGGGGTTGAACGGTTAGTGAATGTCCTATCACTATAAGAGATGCCATGGCGACAGCGATGAAAGCCATATGCACAACAATATTTATTATAAAGGAACAATTGATTGTTTAATTCACTTGACACTGCAAGCCTGAATTGTAGATGCATAGTAAATACCATGAAACTTCTTTTAAAGAACCAACAGAGACCACGTGAAATTTCACCAAAAGTCAAGGCTGAAATACTCGCGATTCTACTGCTTATGTGAACTTTAGTAATCAATTGTTTGCAAATTCTGAAACCATTGTAACTTAATATTGCAAGCATAGGAAGAATGTAAAACTATTCATTACTTACCTTTCAAGAATGAATGCTTTTCTCGAGACACACCAATTTTGTGGGACGAGAGGGATACTGTAATGTGGGATTGACACTAAAAGACAAAAAATTACCGAAATTTCCGCTTTGATTTTAACGATTTTTATAAGAGCGAATTTTTCAAGTATTAGGGTATAGAAGATATAAATATTGGAATCTTTGCAAAAGAAAAGATAATTTTTGCATTTTGATCATGAGTCGTCCTTCAATGCAAGGAAGGTCAATCAAAACTACTACTGCAAGGGAAGATGAGAGTACGGCTACAAGAATCAGTAGTTTGCAACCACGCACACCAATAGGTACAACAAATAGTAATACAAGTACCAATTCTACACCAGATAGGAAGCCTAAAGGTGCCACACCATTAGATACTTCCCCAAATGGCTTACGTGCAGCTGGTCCAAGAGACAGCTTACCTTCATCAAGAAGTGCATCCCCTGGGCCTGTGCCTGGTCTTGTATCTGTACCAACACCAAAAATTTCAGAATTTGAACGATTGCAAAATAGTAATAATGAGTATAATACTGAGCATCAACATCATCATGAGCTACCCAGCAACTTGAGTCCATCATCCGGCTCAAGAACTGGCACTGTCAGTGGTGATCACGACTATGAATCTACAGACAATGCTAACTCTCGTGGTAATGGTAATGGCTATGACACCACTCACGATGGAAGTGTAATGAGTAGCTCCAACAACCCCCACAACCATAGTCACAGTCACAGTGCTGAACAAAAACAGGAATTTTCGGAAAGAGCAGATCCGGCATCTATGATTTCTGAAATTGACAGAAACTTAGATAAGGATTTTTTTCAATCATTAAAAACTACAAAAAGCAAAGAGTTTCATGTTGCCCCTTGGACTGGAAGTGGTAGTCAAGCAACATCATTGTTTATGGCAGCTGCTGCTAACAATGCTACAAGCACTGGCACCGGTAGTGGTGCTAGTAGTAGTAGCATAGATGTCCAAATAATTTTAGAAGAGCTTGGTAATGAAGAAGCTGTACAAGAAGTCTATGCACGCGACATTTATGGACGTACTCCAGTACATATAGCAGCTATGAATGGTTGTGCTGATACAGTCTATCAATTAATGAATAGTTATAGAAGGTGTATGTATCGCACTGGTGTCACTGGTAAGTGTGATGTGATGTGATGTGCTTTAACGCATCATATGAGGTGTGCAATTGAGCAATGACCAATGAAATGTTGAGGAGGGTTATGTCTCTTTGTATGCCTGTTCTAATGTGCGATCACTACGTTGGTGTCAGCGTCAGTGTTAGTTTGTCGCTGTCCCTGCCTTTACTATGACTTACGTGTTCCAACTTTCCAATCTTCATACTAATACTAATACTAACCCTAACACTAACACTAACACCCCCTCTAATACTAATACTAATACTAATATTCACATTTACATTTACATTCACAGAACAAATCACACGCTTACAACATGAAAAAGAATCATCAACAAAGGAATTAAAGAAAAGTCTGGTACTCTCAGGTAAATATACTTCAAGTGAATGGGATGCCAAAGCACGCCGTATGAAAGATCTTATGACTACAATGAGTGGAAATAGAAATGCTAGTAGTAGTAGTATTAATACAAGAACAAGCATGTTGACTTCTGGGAACTCTATCCCACAGTTGATTGCACTTGAGCACTGGTTTCATGAGGAATGTGACCGGTAAGTGTGACTCTGCTGCTGCACGGGTCTTATCCTTCATCACATTCATTGTCACAATACTAACATACATACGTACTCTCTCTTTCGCTCTTTCTCTCTCTCCGCACATACACATACAGTATCCGACGAGCACACGAACTGCGAGTAGAGGTCTATCGTACCCGCATACTATGTACAAAGGATCGCTTCGGTAGAACGCCCCTACACTGTGCTGTAATGTGCGGATGTCCAGATATGGTACTTTCCGCACTATTAGGTTGTTCCACTGCGTTGCTCACTGGAAACAACATGAGTAGTACTAGCGGTGGAAGTATGACAGCTGGTGGGAACTTCACATTTCCACACAGCAAGTTTAACTATATGGACAAAGTTGCTGATTGGGAACTGGGATACTCAATCTCTCAAGCAGCTGGTAGTAGTAGTGGTGGTGGTGGTGGATCTAGCAGTGGAAGTAGCAAGGGGTTATTTCGTCCCAGTGCAATTTATGAAAGTGCAACTGGAATGAAAATTGGCCAAACCGATAGTGCTGCATCTTCTAGTGTCAGTGGTGTAAGTAATGAAAGCGGTCATATGAGTATGAATACAAGACAAAAAGATCTTGCTCGTACAATTAACCGCAATTTAAGGAATGTAGCATGGGAATTGACACGTGAGCAACCACTAAATGCACATATAGAGAAAACAGCAATATCAGTTGGTGGTGGCGTGATTGATACAATATCTCATGTTGTTCATGATAAGACAAGAGAAATACCACAGGTACTATATGAAGAGGAAGAGGAAGCGATGTACGAAATTATGATTCCTTGGTTGTGTAGGAATGTCGTAGCCAGAAGTAGAGACTTCTGTGAGAGTGTTGCTAATGCTAATGTCAATGCAAAGTGCGTTGATGGTGACAGTGATGCGAAGGACACCGCGGGGGATACGCAGATAATTGATATCTTTCAAAAACTAGATAGCTTATTTAAGCGATGCAATTATTTCACTTCTCCCGCAGTTACCGCTGTTGTTGCCGCTACTACCACTACTACCACTACTACTACTACTACTACTACTGCCGTTGGTGACAATGATCATGATAAAGTAAGAGATTTTCCAACAGATACAGAATATAAGTTATTCCAAACTATATCACTTATACCAGAATTAACTAAAGTATTCTGGACATTAGGAATACAAGTAACAGAAAAAGCGTTAATAGAGTTATGTAGACGTTACCCAGCAAATATAAATATATGTAATTATAAATGGGATAACATAAGAAAAGAAGAAAAAAAAAAAATTATGATAAATGCACAAGAAAAAATATCTTGTTCTCGTTGTAGTTCACGTAGTGTTGGCGATGGTGGTGGTGGAAGTAAAGGTGGTCCCAGTAACGGTAACAGAGGTGATAAGGAAAGAGCTGACACTGATATTGACACTAACGCTCACGAAGCAAAGAAATGTGGTAGTAGTGCTTCTGAACACACTGTTGCTGAAAGCAAAGGGACAAGCAACGAAGGTAGCTATGATTCGGATACCAAAGGAGGAGGTGGAAGTAATGGTCAAAATCACAATCACATTCATGACGCACCCCAACGGGATGGACTTGATACCGTTATTTCTATGCTGGATGGTGCTTACTATGATAATGACATTGGCCTAGATATTCCATTTTTCCTTACAGAACTCAAGAATGGGAGAGCTGTAATAGGTATTTCTGCGCTAACTTCTTCTTCCGCATTCATGACGTCTTCAAAAAATGGAAGTGGGAATGATTATACAGGAGACATGATGAAAGGAATAGAAAAAGTCTGTAAAGGTAATGAAGTGAAAATTGCTGAATTGAGAGAATTACTTGAGGGTAGTACTGGTATTATCACACCACCCACTGGGACAAAAGTAACGGTAACTTCATTGTTACAGCAATTAAGCTCATGTGTTACTGTAAGTCATCTACACTGTCGATTTTGGCATCTAACCCTAACCCTAACCTTCACTGGAACTACCTGTCCTTCCCTGTCCTTCCTTGTCCTGTCCTGTCCTGTCTTGTCTTGCACAGTTCGGTCATATCAAACCTAGTGTATGAGTGTCAATGTGTGTATGTGTGTGTGTGTGTGTGTGTGTGTGTGTGTGATGGCTGAGCTCACTTCTATTCACACAACAGTTACTAACCCTACCCGAATCCCTCACCCGACTTACTGATACTTTTTTCTTACTCTCACTCACTGTTACTCTCACTGTAACTGTTGCCTCTGGTGTCACTGCTAATATAGGTACAGAGCATTTTGAATATACGCACCACAGTAGTAAATTTAGTCGATTCATACGGAAGAACACCACTCCTTATCGCTGCTGCCAACGGACACAAAAGTTTGTGTGAGCAACTATTAGAACATGGTGCAGATACATCAGTACCAGCAACATATCAATCAACTCACAATACTTCCAGTCATGGTGCCAGTACTAGTGCTAGTGTTGGTGTTGGTTACAGATATAATGCCTTGTCACTCGCAGCTACTGGAAGTATAAGATCCATGTTAGAAAAAAATTTAGTAACATGGTTGAATTCACAAAATATTTCACAATTTGAAAAAAGTAATGGTTTCGGCGATATATCTGATTTACTGAATACATTAAGTGCCAACTGTTCCAATGAAAAAAACAATAAACTTATAAAAAATAAGCCAAATTTCAAAATTAATGGTAGTGGTAATGGTGTGGGAGGTGTGGGAGGTGGCATCGGACTAGGACTTAATGAAGTATATATGAGTAGTAGTGATGATATCAGTTATGTCAACAATAGTGCGGCGTTGAAGGCAAAAGGACAAGTTGTTCTTGGTATGCAGGTAAGTAATTCAGAACTTACACTTACACTTACACTTACACTTACACTTACACTGACACTGACACTTACACTTACACTTACACTCACTGGCTTGTGTGATCAAGTGTCTACTGTATACTGTATACTGTCTAGTGTGTAGTGTCTAGACTTGAATCTCTCTAACTTTCCTTCTTTTTCTTTTTCTTTTTCTTTTTCTTGTTCGCTCCTTTTGCTTTCCTTTCCTTTCATTTTCTTTCCTTCCCTCTTTCCTATACTCCACACACACGCAAACATATACACATACACAAACACATACAAATAGCAACATCTCAAAGTACTGAGTTCCAAAAATTGGGCTTATAGTAGATGTCCCCTTTCTTGGGCAGTCACTAACGGACTTGTTGACGTAGTGAAAGCACTATTAGCGGAAAAGGCCGACCCAGATAACAGTGATACTGTCGGGAGAACTGCTCTACATGAGGTCGCATCAGTAGTATCGAATATGAATACACCTATAGCAGTTGTTGAAGCTGCTGTAACTTGTGGGTTGTTATTACTTAATTCTGGTGCTAATGTAAATAAAGTTACTGTTGGTGGTAGAACGCCGCTTCATGAATTATATGCAAAAGGACAAGATGATACACCATCAAGTTTCACAAATATTCTTCCATCTGAGTGTGGCATTGGAAATGGAAATAGAAGTGGAAGTGCTACTAGTTCTAGTTCTAGTTCTGGTTCTTATCAACCTACAAAATATAGTTTTATAGTAAACAATGGTCAATCAAAAACTATATTAAGATTAAGACAGAAATATATAAGGAGATTTTTAAGACACTTGATACAATATGGAGGTAGTATCACATTACAGGATCGCAGTGGTCTTAATGCTATTCATTATGCATGTAGAGATAATAATGCTGGTTGTGTCTTGGAGATGCTACGCTCCAGTGCTAGTGCTAGTAGTAGAGTTAAAAAGAGTCAGAGTGGTACCTCTTCCATTGGGACTTTTAGTTCTGAGTCTAGATCTGGAAAAACTGCTAGTGTTTCTGCTGATAGTGGTGGTGGTAGTGGTAGTGAAGGCGCTTACTCTCTAACAACGCGAACAGCACAAACACCTTTACACATAGCATGCAAAGTAGGTGCAACATCTGTCATACACTTATTATGTCGTTGGGAAGGGGATATTAGCGATGGGCCTCATGGGAACCTCTTAGGTATCCGTGATAGCGTGGGAAAGCTCCCAAGACAATACTTACCAGCACAAATCTCCCCCTCTGTTTTGGATACTCTTTGGGGTTTGGCATATTCTGGCAACGTCCACAAACTATCCACTATGCTGATTCAATTACAAGTGCACTCAAAAGCCGAAGCTGGAATTGACACAGACGAGCATGTTACAGGTAGTTACAGTGATGATGATCTTACTGTTGACAGTGACATTGCTGGTGTTGGTGCAGGTGCTGGTGGTGGTGGTAATTCTAATAATGGCAGTGCAGTTGATTCTGGTTACGTAGCTGATTCATTAGAAGCAAGAAACTCTGCTACTGCTAGAAATATTGGTTATGGTAGTGGTAGTGGCAGCGTTGGCGGTGGCGTTGCTAGAAGCCAAGACATCGCACATGAGCCTTGGTTAATAGATAGCATTAATTCAAAAACACGTGTTAATAGATGGACTCCCTTGTTTGCATGTATTGTAGGCTGGGTCAGATATGAGGCAGCCACTGGCACAGGAACAGGTACTAACAATGGTCGTAATAATATTAATACTGCCGCAAAAAGGGTTGTTGCTTCTAGTCAAATTCATCGAGGCCGATCCAGCAATCCAAGTAGTAGTAGTAGTAGTAGTAGTGCGAAGACAGTCAACCAACCCCAACGCCGCGTTCAACTAGAAGATACAGTTATGGATAAATATTTAGATTCTCTTCTTTTACTTTTACGTAACCATGCTTATGTAGATGGTGCAGATAAAAGTTGTAGAACACCGTTAATGATAGCATGTGCTGCTAACATGGATATAGCAGTAAAAACTCTATTGAATGCAGGGGCAAGTGTATATAGTAGGGACCTTGATGGGAATACGCCGTTACATTATGCATATGCATTTTCATCAGCGACTACAATAGTTCTATTGGAACAAGTTTTGAATGGTCGTCTCAATATGGAGTTTCAGCTGGACGATGATGAACATCTTACTGGTAACAGTAATGTTGCTGAAGCGGTGCGCAATCATAAAGGTTTGACTCCTATGGATGTAAGTGGTGCTACTAGAAGCTTTTGTTCTTTACTTGGTTAGTACAGTATAGTACCAGTATCAGTATCAGTACATGTACCAGTACATACCAAGACTTGACGAAAGTACTAATGTCTGGGAACTACGATGATATGAGGAACTGGGAACTGGGAACTGAGGTATATATATTATAATTATTATATATAAACAAATAAATAAGTTTTACAAACAATTGTGTGTGTATAAACAATACAATACAATAGGCTTAGGACTCAGGCTCGTTTTAGTGGCCGTATATATGTTTTACCAACCTTGCAATGAATGAGCTTCACTTGCACTTGCACTTGCACTTGCAAGTACTTCCGATCTCATCTCTACTTTTCCTCATCTTTCCTGCAGTAGCGCTATCACTATCACTATCACTATCACAAGTGTGATCACGTTCACGTTCATGTTCATGTTCAAATACAAATACACGTGTATCCATCGCTAACCAATGTGCATATCCGTTCACTTTCATTGTAACAATAACTTTACTGCTTTTAACAAGATGCCTCCAACCCGGGTAAGCTGAACGTATCCATAATTGTAATGTCAGTGATGTAAGTAACGTTACTGGAGGTGATGAAGGTGATGGTGATGGAGGTGATGGAAGTAACTGTGACTGTGACTGTGACTGTGACTGTGACTGTGACTGTGACTGTGACTGTGACTGCGACTGTATATTTGACCTTGATTTTGTTTTGATTCCAATTAGCTCTTGCTCTTGCTCATGCCCATGCCCATGCTCATGCTCATGCTCATGCTCATGCTCTTGCTCTTGCTCTTGCTCTTTCTCATGCTCTTGCTCTTTCTCATGCTCATGCTCATGCTCATGCTCATGCTCATGCTCTTTCTCATGCTCATGTTTGGAGCTAAAACCATTAGTAGCAGTTGCAGTACCAGCAATAATGCTATATGTAGAAATAGGACAATTAGAACAACTATTTGGACAACAGCGGCAGTGGCAGTGACAGCGATAGCGATAGCGACGTGCTTCCTTACGTAAGTGATTCATTTTTGCTGCTTGTGCTCTAGCATATGCTCTTTTTTCAGATAGTACATTGTTGATTTCCTGTATAAGCAAACCTGAGCATGAGGATGAGCATGAGGATGGAGTACCGTTACCTGAGGAAGATGTAGATGTAGTTGTAGATGTAGATGTAGATGTAGATGTAGATGTAGATGTAGATGTAGATGTGAACCTTGTATGAAGGCATTCCCATTTCCTGTGACAATGAATGTTAGTAAACACTGGGAATCTTTGACTTTGGCTTACTGTTGCCTCGTCTACTCTGGTCTCTCTGCCATTAACACTACCATTACCACTACTAGTATTCTTAGTTACCTCAAAGTTAATTTCTGCCCATGTGTGTGAATTCCTTACCCCATGCTGTTGACGATAGCTAGACCAACCTTGATCCTGGGTCTCTGTCAGAATATCAATAGCAGAGACACTAATATCAGCATATCCTGACATACATTGAAAAGCAGCACACTTTGTTGTTAATAGACAGTTTTTATATAATGGTATAGAAAGATCTAATCGTTCTTCATTTTCACACCCAGTTCGACGATCTTCCCTCCTTGTAGCAAATTTACATAGAGTGTAATTCTCACCAACCATATCTAGAATTACATACACCAATTCAGGGGGTAGCAGCCTTTTGTGTGAACGAAATTTTGATTTGGGATTTATGAACGAATTGAATAACATTGCTACATCAAGTGGATCAATATATTCACACTTTATATCGTTATTATTTACTTCATTATTAGCAACAACTGCGAAAGGAATCATTGATACTACATCATTTAATTCTGATTGTGCTCTTGATCGACCATTTCCCATCTTTATCAACAATATTATAAATACCTATATTTTGTGAAGTTTTTTAAATAGTCGGATCAAGTTTTGTTCTTCAGTTCTTTGTAGGGAACGATAAATTATTTCTTTTTTTGCCCCAATGTCCCCATGTCCTTGTCATCGATAAAACATCTTTCAGAAGCATGAGTGAAGAGGCTAATGTTCAATTGGAGTTCACCTTTGATGGTGTGAAACAAGTTTATAAAAAAAAAGATCTAAATATTGTTGATGATGATGATGATGCAAGAGATGTGAACACAAAGTATAGCGGAACACATGATCATGGTGATCTTCCTCTGTTAAAGCAAACTGGTGAGTTAGCTTCAATATTATCAAATATATCATCTATAAAGAAAGAAAGTGATACTTTTCTTACACTTCTTATTGAACAAGAACAATTTGATAAAAAGCAAGCAACAGAGGCTGCTAATGCTAATGCGATGGAAATAGAAGTAGATCAAGAAGCACCAACTGCAGCATCAAAGATGAAATTAAAAAGTAAAGCAATAACAAATACAAATGCAAATGCAAATTAAAGTATAGTCATAGTCATAGTCATAGTCATAGTCATAGATTTGCAAAATGTCAAGAAATAAGAGATGACCACAAGAAGGTTGAGTAGTTGAGTAGTTGAGTAGAGTAGAGTAAGAGATGATGAGATTAGTGTTGTAATTGTAATTGTAATTGTAACTATTATTAATATATGTATGTGTATATTTATTGTCGTTGCTATAGTCATAATCATAGTTATAGTTATACAAATGAAAACAGCAATGTGTTGTTATCCTTATCGTTATTGATTGCTATTGTTATTGTTATTGCTATCGCTATTATATCACATATCCCCCTCCAAATCCCCTCATCCAATATACATATACATATCTTCACTCACTCACTCACAACCTCACATCATTCTACTTCTACTTCAGCTGTTGCTGTTGTTGTTGTTGTTGTTGTTGTTGTTTTCGCTGATACTCTTCTTTCCCTTTTTTGACAGCCTCTTGTGTCAATCGTTTCAAATCCATATTATTGTTATCTAACTTTATGCCCTCAAATGCAGCTACAGCTGCATCCTCATATAGGCCACATGCCATTCGTGCTGCACCAAGACGATAACATCCCTTAGGCCAATCTGGCTTTAAAGAACGACATATTTCAGCATCAGCTAATGCCTCAGAAGGTAAATTTAATGCAAGATATACTACACTTCTATTACTCCAAAATGTTTCATCACATCCATGTAATTGTATCGCTAAACTATATGAATTTAATGCATCCTCATATTTTTTATCTTTATAATATTGATTACCTTTTTTTTTATATTCATTGGCTAGCTTAAAGTCATTTGTTTCTGTTACTGTGTCTATGTCTGTGGTATTATTAGAGTTAGAAGTAGAGTTCGAGTTCGACTTCGAGTTATTTCTTGCATCCTTTGTATAATCTTCAAGTACACGTGTCGATCTGAGGAACACTGTACTACCACTACCACTACCACTACCACTACCATCACCACTACCAGCAGCAGCACTAGCAGCACTAGCAGTAGCTTGTGCTTGGGACTGTTTTTTGGAATGATTCTGCCAAGTTTTGAGTAAATTTGGACCAGCAGCAACTACATCATTTAAACTCACACCACTACCATTACCATTACCATTACCACTACCATTACCAATACCACCGCTAGTAGTATTAATATGAATAGATGTGAAATCAGTAGTGACATCAAGTAAGAGACTAATAACCTCAATGGCCATGTCTTTGACATGACTGTTACTTGTACATGAAGTCATAGCAGCCAACTCAATAGGTGTATTACCAATAATTATTGCTGTTTCAGTATCAATACCAGTTATAGCTGTACCACGAATATTTGCCATAATAGCAGTCAATTTAGGATATTTTAATAAAATGGCTGTAATACTTTTTACTAAACAATTTTCAGCTAATATATGTAATAGTGTAAGGTTCCCATTTAAACCTAAGCTTTGTTTAACATCAATATCTGCATTACCAACATTAATAAGTAATTCAACACCTAAATCACAATTAGCTACAGCACACATTACTATTGCTGACAAACCTTGACCTTGACCTTGACTTAGTTCATTAACATCAATAACATGTTCATGTTCATGTTCATGCTCGGATTTTTGGATTTTGCAATCACTATCTGTAGTAGTACCACTACTACCATTTTGTGATAATATATACTGCATCGCATCTACTCTACCTTTACCAGCAGCCCAATGTAAAGCGTTCCCACCGATTGCTGATTTTATATGGAAAGTCCCCCCTGCTTTGTGAAGTCGTTGTATTCTTGATACATTTCCCTATGAGCAGTGAAGAGAGAAGACAAAGAGCAGAGCAGAGGAGAGGAGAGGAGAGGAGAGGAGAGGAGAGAGGGTTAGTGTGTTTATGAATGAGTGTAGAAAAGAACTGGGCGTACTCACATACACCTACACCTAGACCTAGACACGCCACACCTTAGATTATAGACAGAGATACTTACGTCACCACATGCAAAATGCATAGCAGTAGCACCATCTTTATTGCAATGGTTAACATTGAGACCCTCATTGCCACTGCCACTGGCGGCTAAGTCTAAGTCAAGGCTAAGGAGATAATCAATAGTTTCATCACTTTCAGCTATAGTGGCATAAATTAAGAAATTGTAACCTTTATCATCTGTTAAGTTGATTAACTTATTGATAGCCATGCTTCCTTGTTTGGTGAGATATAAATCTATTAGCATTTTTAATATTTCACAATATCCACTCGCTGCAGCTACGTGGAGTATGGTTCTTCCTGTTGTTCATTTGGTCATTCGTTCGTTAACACAGGTTGCATTAGAGTTGGGGTTAGGGTTAGAGTAAAATTGACAGGTTGTATAAACGTATGGGTTAGAATTAGAATAAATACTTCAGTAGTGGGAGCGGCGCTTTGCAGCAGTAGCATTAGGACTTACCTTCACTTTTAAACTCTAATAAAACATCGTCAATAGTGATAATGTTTGCACTACTATTACTATCATCATCAGAAGAAGTAATACCAGCTGTCATATATGTAATGATATGATTCTTTAATTCTGTTGTTTTGCCATTCATAGCAAAACTAACAGCATCACCATACCATTTTTGTGCTCGTTGGAAATTCTTATATTGTTCATCTTTATCACCTGATGTAACTTTCATTTTACTATATTTTTTAACTATTTCTTAGTGTTAATGTTAAATTCTATTCTGTAAATTATCTGTAAAGGCTAACTTTTCCTTTCGTTTGGCTGCCTGCTTTTGTCGATTAGATATTTTATCCACTTGTTCTATTATTTGTTTTCAAGAGTACACTATGTTATCGAAGCAACAGAAACACAAACAGTTGATTCCTTTTTCTCTCCAATTGAGAATCCCTCAAACCGAAACCAGTGCTCGACGACCTTCTGCATCAAAGGCCATGGAAGGGACATATTCCCAATCACTCTATATCAGTATATCAGTATATCAGAGATCAGAGCACTGCATTGTTCATATTCAAGCCTCATCAGCTTTAAAAAGTATTCAATAGCATGAAGGAGAAACTGATTATTGTTGGGTTATGTATTATATTACTGCAAAGTTTTGTTTCAGCCTATAGGATAGTTCGAATTCAATCAAATGTTAGTACAAACACAGAGAATATAAATAACAATTTACATTCACAATATAAAGATGGAATCTATTTATTACATAAAGGTACAGCACGTTTAATAGAACATGAAGTTACATGGGAAATGTTAGGATATTCATTGAATACAAAGAAGTGTAAGTAGTAGTTAGTAGTACTAGTTTATTGTCTTACATGCCTTGACTATCCCTCTATGTGTTATGTAATCTTTCCTGTTAGTTCTGACATGTTTATCGCTAGCACTAGTAATAGTAGCCACTAACCATTCATGCTCGCACCCACCTAACCCACACCTCACCCACAGGCACACCAATAGGCTCACAAGCACAAGCAAATTCAGATGCAAATAATAAGAATAACAATAACAATAACAATAACAATAGCAATAGCAATGATGAGTCAATACATTTACATGAATTACATTCATGGAGAACATCAACAACAGAAACTAACTTTGTAAAACAAAATAATGGAAATCATAATGGTGGTAGTGATATGGTTCATATAACTATATGTATACATACATATAATAATTATAATATATTAAAACATTTTGAAATAGGTTTAAATATATCAACTTTAATGAAAATAAATAATAATACACCAGATGAAATTTTTCGTATAGAAATGTTAAGAGTAAATACAATACAATCATCATATCATATCTTAAAAAATATTTCATATTTTGGTACATTTATAAATCCTAGTGCTATACCATTTCAAGGGGTTACTTTAATGGCTAGTGGAAGGTAAGTTTATGTGTGTTCTATATATGAATATATGAATATATGAATATATGAATATATGAATATATGAATATATGTATATATGTATGTATGTTTATATGTATATATGTATGTGTGTATCTGTATATGTATATGTATACAAGTGTGTATGTTCTTTGGCTAACTTTACATTACCCACATCTTACATCTCTCCTCATTACATTTACACTTACACTTACACTTACACTTAAACTTACATCCCTCCGTACTATCTCGCAACACACACACATACACATACACACAAACATAAACACAAACTTCGTCACCAGTGCATGGAGAAATCACGATGACATAACACCTTCAGAAACAATACTATTTCGTATTTTTCCATCTGTCAATAATGGATATAAAAAACAATTCTTACAAACAGTTACTGCCAAAGAGAACTATGGTGGTGGGTAAGTATAACTAT
>JACKZZ010001969.1_pt1 | contig 18803 bp, 18 predicted proteins | sample 8027871 | NCBI WGS metagenome assembly JACKZZ01 (sample SAMN15724774, study PRJNA655200) | protist metagenome | isolation source: fluorescence activated cell sorting (FACS) single amplified genomes of... | place: USA: West Boothbay Harbor, Gulf of Maine | collected 2000-07-19
ATATATACCAAATAATAATATAAATTTAGATCAAAGAACTTTAAAATTTCCTAAAAAAATAAGATTAAAGCTTAAGAGGTATTTAAATCCAAAAAAAGAAATAAAAGAATTAAAGATTAATAGGAATAGTATTTAATTTATTTTCAATAATATAATGATTTCTACAAAGAGGTATATATTTATCACTTCCTCCAATAATAACTTGTTCTTTTTCATTGGAAATTCTATGTGTAAATATAGCTTCTGCTCCACAGGTATTACATTTTGATTTTAGTTTTGTTATTGAATCAGCAATTGGTAACAAATCTAAAATTTCTCCCATTGGTTTTCTTAGATAATCACCATCTAATCCTGTAATTATAATATTAATGTTTAATTTTTCTAAACAGGATACAGTAAAATTGTAAAGGTGAGGGAAAAATTGTGCTTCATCAATTAGTATATATTCCAGCTGATTTGGTTTAAGTTCAGATAAAATACTTTTCAGGTCAGATGTTACAATACATTCTTTTTTTTTTAAATTATGGGAAACTATAAAATTTTTTTGATTTTCTAAATATCGGTCGTCAATTTGTGGTTTAATAACTAAGTATTTCTTATTTTTGGAATCTAAATTTTCGATAATTTCTAATAGTTTAGTAGTTTTACCAGAAAACATTGGGCCTAAAATTATATCGAGTTTAGAACAATTCATTATAATATAATTAAATATTAAAATATTGGGTTAAAAACTCAATTTTTTCTATAATAATAATATGAAAGCTAAATTAGTATTATTTAGTGGTTCAAGTAAGCAAACAGATAATAATGATTTAAAAAGTAATCTTACCAGTGTTGGAAAACAATTAAATACCAATAAATTTGAAATTTGGTATAACAAAGGCATGGAATCATCCAAAAATATAACCACAAATTTTTATCAATCTAATGGAGAAGTTTATTGCGCAGATTTAGAGAAATCCGAAACATCAACTGAAGATAATAATTTTAATCAGATCATTCATTTTGATAGTGTAAAAGATAGACAACAAAGGTTAGTAGATATAGGAGACATATATTTATATCTACCTGGAGGAATGGGAATAGTAAGTGAGTTATTTGATGTATTTTCTAATGGAGCATTAAAGAAGAAAAATACATTAATTTTATTATACTCATACAATGATTATTACAAGGAGATAATTAGTTTTTTAGTTCAAAACATACACAATAATCAATTCTCATCTGATTTATTCAATAATTTATATATATTTAATGATCATAACGAAATAATTAAATTTCTCAACAGTTTAAATTTTGAATAAAGCGTTAGTTTTGTAAATAAAATATTTTACTTTATTAATGAAAGTACTTTCTTGGGATGTTGGAATTTTAAATTTAGCGTATTGTTTAATTGAATATGGAGAAGATGATTGGAAAATAAAAGAGTGGGGAATAATAAACTTAACTAATCGAGAGGAAATGAAGTGTTCAAATTGTGGTAAGAATGCGTCATGTTATACAGAAATAAACAATAATATAGTTTATTATTGTAAAAAACATTTACCAAAAGATATTAAAGAGCCAACATTTGAAGAAAGTTTTTCAGATCATATTTCTGATAAATGTGAATGGGAATCAACAAATGGTTGTATAAAAAAAAGCAAATTTAGATGTTCAAATCAAAATTTTAATTCTAAATGTTATTGTAATGTGCATGCAAAATCAATATTAAAAAAAATTCAGGATCAATATAAAATAAAATCAGTAAAAAAGAAGTCAGTTGGTGCAATATTAATAGATGATTTAAAATATCAATTAATAAAAGAATTAGAAAGTAGAGAATCTTTTATGGAAGCAAATATTATTTTAATAGAGAATCAACCAAGTATGAAAAATCCAAAAATGAAAGCAATATCATCAACAATATATGACTATTTTTTAATCAGAGGAATATTTGATAAGGAAAGAACAAATTCAAATATAGAAAAGGTTAAATTTATGTCTCCGTCGAATAAATTAAAATTAGCAGATGAGGGAGATACTAAGAAATTGGTAAAAGCAAAGGGGGACGATAGTAAGTCTTATAAATTAACAAAAGCATTAGGTATAAAATATTGTAAAGAGATGATAGAACCATTTCCAGAATGGAAGTCAGTATTAGATTCTTATAAAAAGAAAGATGATTTAGCTGATAGTTTTTTACAGGGGATGTATTATTTTAATGAAGTAGTAAAAAAATAATAGCCAAATTCATTTTTTTACGTAGTAAATGATTTGCTTTGCAAAATTAATAAATATAGTCATTTTTGCAAAAAAGGTCACATTCATTTCGTAGAAATGATAACATTTGCTTCGCAAAAATAATAGCCAAATAAAAATTGATTAATAATATTTTTTAGTTATTATAAATATTATTAATGGAATCTATGAAGTTTTATTGCAATAATAAGCCTAAAGAAGGTGAAATCGTTCAGGTTATTTTTACAAATCGTATTGATGACCACACGGAAGGATATTTAACAGAATATCCAGGAAATATTATTATGGTGCATGCTCAGGCCACCAAGAAGAAAAAAATTAAAAGTTTTAATAAAGTAATCCCGTTAGACAAACCTGTTCCGGCAGTAGTAGAAAATTTTGATAAAAATGGAAATGGTAGTGTAAGTAGAGCCTATTTAGAAGATTCAGATGAAAATTATACTGGGAAATTTTTATCTAATACAAGACTATTTAATGGAATAGATCAAATATGTCAAAAATTTGGAATTAAATTTGAAGAATTTTGGATAGAAAAATTATTTCCATTTTTAGAAAAAAATAATGAAGATGATAATTTATATTTAGAGACATTGATAAAAAATATCCCTAAATTAAATGAAGTTACTGATAACAATGATCTGATAGAAGAAATAAAACAAAGATTTAATAATGTAACTATTAAAAAAGAAATATTCAAACGGGAAATAGGAATAGTATCAAATGAAGGAGTTGAATTGATAAAAGATCTAATTAAACAAACAATTTCAGAGTATAATACAGAACCAAATGGTAATATATCAATTAAATATAAAAATACTCCCCACTATGTTGTTGAATCTGATTGTTCAGATAGTCATCTAACTGACTTTATCAAATTAATGGCGGAAAACTCAAAAAAGAGGAAAAATATTTTTATTAAGCATGATTTATAGCCTCATTCATTTTTTGAATTTTTATTTTTTTTTTTTTAATGAAACCAGTTTCACTTAATCCATATTGACTAGATTTTAAAGGTTTACTTCTTTTCAATATTAATTCATCAGAATCTTCTAATAGTCTTTGATAAATAGATTCATTCTTTTTGCTGTCATTTGTTTTATAGATTCTTTCAAAAGTGCTAACTCTTGTTTCCATAGGTGGATGTAGTAAAGTGAAATCGCTGGTATTGATAATAGAATTTTTTCTAAATTGATCAATGGTAAGAGTACCACCGAATTCTTTTAAACTTTTCCAATCAGGAGCAGATTTTATTTTAGCATATTTTTCATAGGTTTTATAATAAAGTAAATTTAATAATGAAGTTCTTTTAAAAACATTTTCACCTGAATTAATATTATATGATAAAGCACAATTATAGGAACAAAAGTGACCATAACAATGAAATTTATCTTCAAAGTAAATTTCGGGTATTCCTACAGAAGGTGTATTAAAACAGTTTTTACACCACCAACATTTAGTCTCATTATTATAAGATGATTTTAAAATTTCTATTTTTTTATTACGGGTCAATTTATGAAGTTTAAATTTTAGTTTGGATATCTCATTTTCTATTTTTTCAACATCTGTTAATTCCTCTTCTATTATATTATTTAAATATAACTCTTGTTCAGATTTAATAAAAATAGAATCGGACTCAGATGCTGTTACTACTGAATCTTCCTCTAGTGGTGATGATTCAGAAGAATTATTTCCCATAACTTCATTATAACTCAAACTTAAGTGAGTAATTAATGGTTCTTCTTCAGATTTTATTTCTTTTTTTATTATAGGAGGGTCAACAGTTTTAATCTTTGGCTTTCTACCTCTTTTTGATTTTTTACCGTTCTCGGACATTTATATAGTTATAAGTATTTTTTCTTTAAATTTAATAAAAAATTATTTAAGCAATAGATTTTTAAAAAATTTTTTATTTACATAATTGTCATAATTTCTTTCTTTTTTCTACCTCTTCCTCGTTCACTAGTATTCATAGAACTACTATTAATTATTCTATCATTATTGGAACTAGTTTCTTCTTGAGTATCAGTAGTATTATTATTATTTTCAGAATTATGTAATCTATTCAAGATATCTTGAACATTCATGGGAGCTTTTAATGTTTGTTTTGGGACTTCTTGAGCCCTTTGTAAAGGAACACTTTCAGGTTGTTTTACTGGTGCAAAATTTTGACTTTGAAATGTATTTACTTGAGGTTGAGCTTGAGCTTTTACTCTGGCTTTAGCTTCTTTTTCTTTTTTAAGTATATTTTCTTTTTGTTTTTCTAAATTAATCTCTTGTTCAGTCATGAATTGTGAAGATTCTTTTTTAGGATTAATCATTTTAGCAATTAAATCAGGATTATTTTCCATAATTTTATCTACACCAGGAAGATTCTTAAATGTAGATTTAGAAAAGTGGAAAGCGGAAGCCGATGCAAGAATTAATAATAATAATTTTACTTCAGCAGGCATGGACTTACCAGTTCCTTTGTATTTTTCATACAGTTCTTCAATAACTTCATCATAGCTATCTACTTCAACACTCATATGTTCAGACCAACCTGTTAATTGAAATTCAAAGGGGTCATACTTATCGTTTAAAAATTCAACAGCAGATACAGTATTAAGAAGAATATTTTTATAAAGTTTAACTCCATTTCTTTTATTAGCAAAACTCTTTAATAGTTCAAATTCATATTCCATTTCTTCAATAGAAGAGTCAAAGTTGTAACTTTTAGAAAGTTCATAACCTTTTGATTTAAGTTCTGATAATTTTCTAAGTAATTCTATTTTTTTCATTCTAGCTTCTTGAGGTGAAAGCTCTTTTTTAACTTCCATTTTTTTAGGTGTCAAAATTTTAGCCTGAGTAGGTGATTTAATTTTTTTAGGACTTAAATTTACCTTTTCAAATTTTGGTTGTGATGTTTCGGTAGATGATTTAGAAGATTCTGTAGATTTTTTTTTATCAGAAGAAGAAGAAGAATCTGAGTCAGAATCATCTTTATCACTTTCTAAAATACTAATCGACGAAGAAGTTTCACTTTTATTAACAGATTCTGGATTAACTTTACTTTGATTAGCAATCAAATTCAAATAGTAATCAGTGTCACTAGTTTCTGGTTTTTTTAATGTATCTTCTTTATTTTCAACTTCAATTTTGCTTCCTAAATTATCTAAAATATTAAATTGTAAGTCTGCCGAAGTATCTGAATCGTTACTCATTATAATATATCTAATATTCTTTTCTTTAACTCAACGCATTGTTATGCGTTTAGTCAAAAAAAAATAAATAAACCAATATTATTTTTTAAAATAATTAATTTTCCTTTGTCTTATAATGACCTATTAAATTTAAGCTTTGTATATTTTTTTTTTATGTTTTAAACTTGGGTTTTTTAAGTAAGAGGTATTAATGTTTGGGTTATTCTGAATAGAAAAAGCCCAATCTTCAGTTAAGCCAAAGTTTTCAAATAATTTTTGTTTATTAACAATATTTAAAGTAAGAGTGAAACCAACAGCAATCATAACAGACATAGATAAATCTCTTTCTCCTTTGTATACAATTAGACTTAATACAATAATTCTAAAGATTGCATTATCAAACATTTTAATGATAAAGTCAGGTAATTTAGGAGCAGCTAATCCTCCATATAATACTAAAAATAATGAAATTAAAGCAGCAGAGTTTCTATTTGAAAATAAACTAGACATAGATCTATCAACGATCTTCATAATATATCTAATAGAGATTTAAATAAATTTTATAGTAAATATTATTTAAATTTAAATATAAAAATATTAGTTTTATGAAGTATTTTTATCTCAAGTAAAAAATAATACTAATGCAATTTAGCACAATAGATGAAGCTTGGGGAAATAGAAAATTAAAAGAATCAACACAAGAAAAAACTGTTACTGAAACAGATGTGAAAATGCCTCCTCCAATATTAAAAGAAGAAAAGCCTGTATATCAAATTCCTTTACAAAATAAAAGGGTTTATTTTAATCAAACTGAAGATTCATTATTTGATGGATATACAGATACTATAAATGATAGACACGAAAGAAATACTTTATTAAAAAAAGTTTTAAAAAGTAAAAGATGTAGAGATGTTCTTAGAAAAAAGTTTAGTCCTAATTTGATGTTAAAACTAAATACTATTATTGAAGATTATAGAGATTTATTTGTTTTAGTTCTAGTAGGGTTTTGTATACTTATTTTTCTTAATATGTTGTATAATATTAATAAATCATCAAAATAATTTTTATTTTGGAAACCATTTTATTAATATTATATTTGGAATATATACTGAATATTCAAATTGATTTTCTGTTAACTTATTTTTAACATAATCTATACAATCAGATAAATTATATGTAGGCAGTCCTAATATAAATTCAGGAACTTCATACCATACATAATAGTAATTACTAGCACTGGCAAGAACTATCTTTTTTTCAATAGTTGCATAAACCTTTTTAAATGTTTCAATTTTAATTTTCTCTCGTTTCTGTTGTTCAATTATTAGATCATTTGCTTTTACCATATTAATATACTTGGTAAAATAATTCTAAAAAAAAGCATACATAAATAAAGATGATATTAATATTTTTATTAAAGGCATACAATTTTTAAAAAAATTAGGATATTTATAAATTACCTTATTTTCAAACTCAATATAAAAACGATGAGAAAAAAACCCTAAAATAACTCCAATAGCTGCACCAAAAATAGTCTGCTGAATAGTGTGACATTTTTCTATATATACTCTAGAATACATCATCGCAAAAATAAGTAAAATCAATACCACTACTGATATTTTGTCTTCTAAATTTAAGTTTTTAAACTTACCATCTTTTGTTTTCCTATATAATATATCTCTTATTAAAAAAGCACATTGAAATCCAGCAAATTGAGAATGACCACTTGGAAAACCGTAACTTTTTGCTGGTAGTTTAGGACAATTAGAAAAATAACCACAATCATTAGCTCCATCTGGTCTTTTTCCTGGGCCAAAAATAGGTAAAACATCATTATGTTTTTTAAATAACGGGATTGCAATATTATGTTTTAAGTAATAATTAATAAAAGCACTAACTATTAAAGAGAATCCAACAAATAACCATTTATAGTTACCAAAAATTATAAAAGAAAATAAATTTAGGTATACCATAACTAATTCTGAAGATTTCATAAAATTAAAAAATAATTCTTTGGTAAAATGGTGAGGAATTAAACCCATATTATTATATATTATATTATAATATGAAAAAAAGCATAATAAAAATTAGTTCATCGGCATTAACTCAATTATGTAAAATTGCTAAAGAAAAAGAATCTAAATCTATTATTTTTTCAGTAAAAGGAGGAGGATGTAGTGGTTTTAAATATTTATTAAAACCATTTAATGAAACTCCTGATAAATTAGATGAAATAGTTTGTCTCAAGGATGATATTAAAAAACTAAAAGAAGATACACCATTAAAATCATTTATTGTTTGTGGACATAGCTTAATTCATTTACTCGGAACAGAAATTGATTGGAAAAAGGATATTATGGGAGAGACTTTTGTTTTTGAAAACCCTATGGCAAAGTCAAGTTGTGGATGTGGAACATCTTTTAATTCTAAAGGTTTAAAGTAAAAATATTATAATAATTTAATGATTGATACTCTATGCTTTAGTGGAGGTGGAGTTAAAGGGATTTCATTTTTAGGAGCATTGAGATATTTAGAGGAAAACGAGATGTTTAAACTTGAAGAAATAGAAAATCTAGTTGGAACTTCAGTAGGAGCTATTTTATCTCTGCTTTTAGCAGTTGGCTATTCTATTAAAGAATTAATTGACTTTGTTTTAAAATTTGATTTTAGTAAATTTAAATTAGAAACAGATTCTACTAAATTACTTTTAAATTTCGGAATTGATTCAGGCGATAAATTTGTAATTTTACTTAACACATTATTAAAAGAAAAATTAGGAGTAGAAGACTTAACATTTATAGAACTATTTAATAAAACTAATAAAAATCTAAAAATACTAGCAACAAATTATACTTTATCAAAAAGTGAAGTATTTAATTATGAAACAACTCCTGATACTAATGTTATTTTAGCAACTAGAATGTCATTTTCAGTTCCTTTTTTATTTACACCAATTGAGTATAAAAATTGCTATTATATTGATGGCGGTGTTTCATGTAATTTTGCTTTATTTTGTTGCAATAATAAAACAACAATAGGGTTTGCAATTGATTTGGCAAAAGAAAATAATGATCTAAATTCTATCTTTAGTTTTTTACAAAATATGTGTAAAATATCAATTAATTGTAATAGTTTAAATTTTGATTCATACTTAACAGTTGAAGAAAAGTATAATATTTTAAAAATTCAATGTAGACAAGAAGATGCATTTGAATTTACAATTAAAACAGAACAAATAAAAAGATTAATTGAGGATGGAAGCGAGTCATCAAAAAAATATTATAGTAATTTTGTAATTAATGATATAATGAAAAATTTAATAAATAAAGTAGAAATTTCTAGTTCTGTTACTCAAAAATAATTTTATAAAGTTTTATAATATGCCGAAAGTTGTAAAAATTAATGATTTTAGTAGTAGTGATACTACTGAAAACACCTATGGTAAATTTGAAAAAGTATATTTTAAAAAACTTTTAACCTTAGAAGATGTTAATAAAAATGGGTCAATTAAATTAGAATATGATATTAATAACAAACCATACTTAGAAATTTCTTCAAAGGATGAATCTACTATAATTACTAGCAACTCTATTGATGTTGAAGTAGTTAAATCTGATCATTTAATACTCAACAATCAAGATCTTGAAGAAACTGTTAATAGTTTGTTAATGAAAATTGAAACCTTAGAAGAAAGAGTAAAAGATTTGGAAGGTATCGAAAAAGTAGTAACATATGACATAGAAGAAGATCCAGAAGATGAATTATATTTAGTTGAATTAAATAATGCGAATGTTGGAATGTTTGGAATTTTTACCTTAAAAGATAATTGCAAGTATTTATATATTTGTTATAAATTAGATAAAAATATATCATATTGGAAAAAAATATTTAAGTATTAAACTTAAAAGTAGATAAATCACTACTTTGTTTTTTGTAATCTATTATTTTTTTCTCAATATTTTCTTCTTCAAAATTTATTTTAGGCTGTAATAAAAATGCATTATCTAAATTAGAGAAAGTATCGCCTTGAATGCTATCATTAGAATACAATAAATCATAATTATGTATTGAAGAATATTCATTTCCAATATCTTGTTGATTAAATTCCATTATTTTTCCATCTGATTTAATAATTTGATGACAATTAATTTTTTCATCTTTTTTTGTTGAAAACTTATTATTAAAATCATTTTCATTTTTTATATTTAAATCCTCAAAATTAATTTGAGAATTAAATTCCTTTTTTTTTTGATCATATTTTATACCAACTGGTTTTTCGTCATAATTAATATCAAATCCGTGTTTTTTATTCAATTTTTGACTTTTTTCTTCAAATAATTTAATAGCTTCTTCTTTAGTTTTAGCAGGAGTTCTTTTTTTATTTGATTCTTTATAATTATTTTTTAATTCGCTATGACTCATACTTTCTTGACCATATGATTTTAACCATTCGTCATACTTTGTCCTCAAGTCTACATTAGTTAGAACTTGATTAGCAATTGTTAGATGATTATAAACTTCTTCATCAATAAGATCATTCTTATCTGGATGAAATCTAATAATTATTTTTCGATATGCCTTTTTAATTTTTTGTTCAGAACAATCTATAGGAACAGCAAGTAATTCATACAAGTTAAATTTTAGTTCATTAAAATTAATTTCTAGAATATGTTTAGACATCTATATATATATACAATAAATATATAAATCTCTTTAGTTAATTTAAACTAATTTAATAAATTATTAAAATATTTTAATATCTGAGTTATTATAATGAGTTTATACAATGAAAAAGTTAAAGCTTCCATTTTTTTATTATCTTATTTTGACACTCTTGGGTTTAAGAATATGGAATGGGAATTTAATTTTAATATTAATATCAAAAATGTAGAAACTGCAGTTCTTGCAACTGCTGAAATTATGCATCAGTTTTTCAGTTTAGGTGGATTTTCTGATATTGATTTAAGTGATTGGAATTGTAGTGATGATACTATTATGGCTATTGCAACAGGTATTGCTTGTTTAAAAGGTGGAAGTGAAAAAGACTATATTGATGAATATATTAAAATATTAATAAGATTAAAAGATATAGAAAAAAGAGGCTCTGGTATAAATACACTTAATACATTAGAAAAAATTAAAAGATTGCAAAAAATAGATAAATTAGAATATGACGATCATGCTGGAGGAAATGGTGCTGCAATGAGAACTTCGATTATTGGTTTAATTTATTATAAAGAAGAAGATTTAGAAAAACTAATTAGCAATTCTATAATAGCTGGTAGAGTAACTCATAATTATTCTTTAGGATTTTTAGGAGGATTAGTTACTGCTCTATTTACTAGTTATGCTGTTAGAAATATTCCTATATGGGATTGGGTCGATAATCTGTTAGAAATATATGAAAATAAAATAATTGATAAATATATGAAAAAAACTAATATTTATGAAGAATATCAAAAAGATAAAGAATTTTTCTTTGATAAGTGGTATGAATATAGAGAACAAATATTAACTGACTTTAAAAACTATGGAAAAATAGATCAAACATTCTCGAATAGAATTAAGTCTCTTTTAAAATATAATCAAATATATAATAATCGTTATTCACAATTTGGCGCTTCCGGAATTAGTGTTTTAATTGTAGCTTACGATGCTTTGTTAATGGGTTATGGTGGTAATAAGCTTCCACTTAATTTAGAAAGTAAAGACCTAAAATTTAGTGTAGAAAGTTTAATGTTCTTTTCTACACTTCATTTTGGAGATAATGATACCACTGGTGCTATTGCTGGAGCATGGTATGGTGCCTTTTTTGGATTTAAAAAATTTGACCAAGAAAAAATTAATCAATTAGAATTAAAAAATGAATTAGAAAAAATATGTCAGAAAGTAATTGATTATAATAAAGAATCTAAATGAGCTAATACTGCTTCTGATGTTCTTGGACCATTATAAGTATGATGTTTACCTTTAATATCAAATACAACAGTTGGATAACCATCAACACCATATTTTGATGTTTTTTCGATAACATGAGGATCTTCTGGATTATCACATTTAAAGTCAATTGATTTTACATTTTGATATTTAGAATTATTTTTAATTAACTCACTAAATTTATCAAATTCTGGTTGGAATCTTTTTGACCACCCACACCAATTAGTATTAAAATTATAAATCATTATATCTTTTCTATCTTCTTCTTGAGGTTGTTGAGATAAAATTCTTTTTAAAAAATTAAACATATGGGGAGCTTCTCTTTTACCTCTATATATAACGGGAACACCATCCTTTTCAAAAATAATTGTTGGAAATCCTTCAATCTTATATTTAGCTGACATTTCTCTGACATTTGGGTCTGAATCATTATCCATCTTAAAATTAACAACATTTACATGACTTAATTCTGAATTTTTTACTAAACCTTCGAATTTTTTCCATTCCGGTTCTAATTTTCTAGACCATCCACACCAATTGGCATTAAAATTATACGCAGTTATGCCAGAATTACCTACTGAAGTAAAATTTTCGCAGGTTTTACAAACTAAAATAAAAATTGCAATAACAACAATTATTAACCATGTAGTTGAACTTAAACCTAAATATTTTTTTTCTGAATTAAAAAAATCCATTATATTTTAAATTATAAAAAAAATATTTAGATTTATTTTCTAACCCTAAATATATATATGTCTGGTACCCCAAGACTTGATTGCCCACTTAATTACGAAGGGCTTGAAAAATTTTTCGGTGACGATGCCAAAACCTGGCCAGCTTTACCTCTTCTACTTTCACAAATATGTAAAAACTATCGCTCCACTGGTAATGTTGAATTTTCTGATAATGCAAAATTAAGACCTGTTTTTAAAAATGAGTACTACCCTGACGGTGTAGAACAATTTACACCTTTTATTACTGCTTTTGCTCGAGCAATTGAAAATAAACCAGTAGAAGCTGCAGAAGCTGCTACTGATGTTTCTACTCCTCCTTTTATGCAAGCATTAATTGCCAAAATTACAGTTCCAAATTCAAATCCACCTACATTTAAGGCTGATGGAGCAATTATGTATGCACTTGGACTTAGAGCTAGCTCAACCACACCCGCCTTTGTTCTCACAAACCCAATTAAATACAAATGGGGAAGAACCCTTATTAAAGCAATGATGGAATCTGCTGTAAAAGAAAGTGCTGAAGCTTCTAAATTCTGGAGTTCTGTTGATTCTGAACCTGCCTCTGAAAGTGCTTACTACAGAAAAGTAGGTCAACCAGGAAAATTATTTACCAAAAAAGATGGTGAAGAAGTCGAAGTTCAAGCTGGTTCTGAAGAATTCAAAAAATTAATGGAAAACCCAGGTGACAACTGCTTTAATTTAGGTATTAAAAATGCAGGTGGAGATGGAGATGAAACTTGTTATAACTTTGTAACTAAATGTTTATCAGGTGAAGGTGTAGATGATTGCAAAAATTTCATGCAATCCGGAGACTACTGGAGAAATGCCGTTGAATCTGCTAAAGAAATGAGCCCAGTTCTTGGACAACAACTTTTAAATAAATTTGGTTTCAAAAATCAATCTGGAACCTACCAATCTGTTGATGAATGGGTTAAAGGTTTAACTTTAGCTGAAGATGAAGCTTTAGCAATTGCTGGTAACATTGAATTAATTGGTTACTTACGTATGGTTGTTTCTAAAGTTAACAGTATTTCAACTGTATCTGCAGGAGCTGAAGATCCATACTGGTCTAAAATGGGTGTTCCAAATGCTTCCGCTAGACCAGAATCTACTCCATCTGAAACTTTTGAAAGAATTAGATCAGTAGTTGTTAACTTAGGAAGAAGCTATGGACAAACTTACTTAGTACCTGGTGTTTCTATTGGATTCATGAGTGGTGGTGCTGCTTCTGATATGAACAGTAGAATCAAAGCTTTCTCAGAAGGTTCATCAAGTTCTAATAAATCTAGTAAAGCACTTAAAGGTCTTTATGCATCTTTACTTGCTCAACTAAGAAATATTAACAGAGATTTAGATAGTGCTGACCAAAAAGAAATTGAAAAATTAATTGAACAAGTATCTAACTACGAGAAAAAATTAGGAACTGCTGCTATTTATCTTGCTGAATACATTGATTTAATTTCTGTTCATGGTAAATCTGATACTAATGGTTTAGTAAATATGGATAATATTAAAACTTTTGTAGACAAACACGATGGTTACTTTAACAAAAATCAATCTGCAACTGAACAACTTTTATCTGTTCTTAAAAAATTAACTGAAGCCGTAGAAGCAGAAACAAAATAAATTAATAATCTTTAAAATAAAACCTTAAAGATCTATTTCTAAACTAATAATAATATGGGATTAGGAATATTATTATTAGTTTCGGTTGGAAAAGATAACTTATATTTAAGTGGACAAGCTGAAATAACTTATTTTAAGTTAGTTTATAAAAGATATACAAATTTCAGTATAGAAACGATTCCACAATTTTTTAAAACCGAACCTGATTTTTCAAGAAAAATTACAATTAATGTATCTAAAAATGCTGACTTGTTAAATAAAATATTTTTATATATAAAATTACCTAGCATATCAATTTGTAAACACTCATCGTTACCAGATGGAGTAAAAAAATTTAGGTGGATTGAAAAAATAGGATTTGGTATAATTAAATCAGTGAATTTGGAAATTGGAGGAATTTCAATTGATAAATTAAATGGTGAATATTTAAATATTTACAATGAATTAAATTTATCAGAAGGACAAAAACGTGGTATAAACAAGTTAATAGGTGATATACCAGAATTAACTAAATTTAGTAACGGAAAAGATTCCTATGAATTACAGGTTCCTTTAAATATGTGGTTTTGTAATGATAGTGGTTTATCTCTACCATTAATATCATTAAATCATAATGACATAAAAATTCATATTGAATTTGAAAATTTTAACAAATGTTATCAAGAATCACCAAGCCACTATATTAATATAAAAAATTCTTTTTGTTTATTTAATGAAAATGAAATTATAAAACAAGAGTATGGAGGTAATATTGCAATTGGAAAATTTGTTCACTTTGATCCTACTAATAAAAGGATGTATTATGATAAAGTTTCTAACGATTTTATTATTCCAACAGAAGAATCTACTAAACATAATATTATTGGAACTGAATCAGAATTTGAGATATCATTAACAGTCAATAGTCAAGTATCAAAAGATGAGTCTTATTTTAAATATAACTTTCCATCGTTAGAACAATCATATTTATTAGCAAATTATGTCTATTTAGATAACAAAGAAAGATGGGAATTTACACACAGAGAACTAGAATATTTAGTTCCATTACTAGACATTTTACCAGAAAAGAAATTTTATAGCACAAATGTAAGTTTTAAATTAGACTTGTTAAATAATCCAGTAAAAATAATATATTGGAGAGCTATGTTATTATCTAATTATGATTCTAACAATGTATTTGACTATTCAAGTTATCCGTTAAATTTAACTGGTAATAAAATACTAATTAATGATACCAGTTTATTTTTAAATTCAATAAGTAGGGAAAATTTAACTGAACATAAATTTTATAAAAATTTGCAAATATACATGAATAATATGTCATCAACAGATAAGAATATTTTAATGTATTCTTTTTCTCTGCATCCAAATGAATATCAACCTTCAGGAACATTTAATTTTAATAGAATTGATGATGCTTATTTACAATTAACTTTAAACAAGTTAATTAATTACCAAAATCCAGTCCTAATAAAAGGATATGGAGTTCATTATAATATTTTAAGAATAACAGATGGTATAGGTTCTTTAGTTTTCTTTAATTAAGTCCAACTTAAACTAGCTTGTCCACTAATTATTCTTAAAATTTGATACTCTTTATATACTGTGAATAGAGACACATTTTCTTTTAATACTCTTTCATCCATTTTTAAAACAACAGTTGGTTCTGATAGAATATTAAAATTTAATTGACCAGAAGGTTGAGGTAAGGTAGGATATAGTGAGAAACTATAAGAGTAAATACCTACTTCAAGTCCTTTGTTAAATTTTTCATAAGGAACAACACTATTATAATAAAATGGATTTGTTTCAGCCAATAATGATTTACCATTAGAACGAAACGATAGGCTAGTTATAGGATGTATTTTATTGATAGATTTTTTTTTATTAAAGACATGTTTTAGGTATAGGAATATTTTTTGTAATTTATATAATTTAATACCATTTTCTCTATCAACTAAATTTTTAGTATAACTTCCATCATAATATCCTAATTTATAATAATATAAATATAAAATAAAAGTTAAATCATAGTCTTTAATGTAAAAATTATTTCTAATCAATTTTACAATTTCAGAATCTGTCTTTATTAACAAATTAATTTTATCAAAAACAACAAATCTATCTCTAAAATCAGTAGATATGTTATCTGAATATTTTCTATTTTGGAGTAAAAATGTGTTATATTTAATTTGTGTGGACAAAAATTCTTGATATATTTCGTCATTCCCTTCTATATCTTGAAAGTAATTTTTACCTGTTTTTTTAGATTCAAATACCCAGAAAATATCTTTAACTAGCCCTTTCAAATTAATATTTATTTCATCATCTAAATTGTAAATATTTTGACTTGGTAATGAAACATTTCTTTGTATAAGATATTCATGATTATATGAAGCAAAATTTTCTCTTTCTTCGGAACCTAATAATATGGTATCTGTTAATACTTCAATATTGATATTTTTTATGAATTGTGAAACATCAATTCCTTCTAGATTATTAGTAATTAAATTTTGTAGTTTATTAATTTCAGATTTAATAAGTATTTTTGATTCATTCAAAGATATTAATGGAATATAATTAGAAGAATATTGACTAAACCAAAAGTAAGTAGGTAAGTATAGTCTAAAATTATTTCCAACTTTTTCGGGTTTTAATTGTAGCTCTTTATTTTTACTTAGATATAATTGACTTATTTTATATACATTTCTATCTAGTCTATCTATTTTTTGATCATTAATATAAAATTCAATATATTTGAAGAATTTAAAAGCTGTTTCTTCATCCCAAATAACTTTTTCAGTAATTTCCTTTTCAGAAGTAATAGATTTAATAAAATTGGAATATAATAATTCATTAGGGAATTTAAAGTTAGAAATACCAGATAATCTAAATTCATCTTTATTTTTATTGATATTAGAGAAATATAATTTTGCATTTGATGTTCCTGTAAAAATAATTAAATTATTAGAAATATCTTGTGTTTCTAGACTAACCTTTAGATTACTTAAGTCAGTAGTTTCCATGACTTTACCCTTAATATATGTATCTGATTGATAATTAATATCTGAATAGGTTAAAGATTTATTCACTACATAATTTTCATCGTATATATTATAAGTATACTGATTTGACAATTTAATTTTATCAATAGTAGAGAAGTAAATATTGCTGTTTTGTTCTTTTATATAAAATACTTCATTTTCTGTATTATCAAAATTAATAAAATATTTATGTCCTAAATTAAAAGTATCACTACCTTTTGAAAAGTAATAAATATAATTACCTATATCATTACCAGAAGTATCATAATAGTTTAATTTAAAATCGAATCCAGAAACATCTCTAATAATATTTTTTAGTTTAATATCAATTATTTGGTCATTATTTACAAAGTTTATTGTATTTTGTCTTAGGCTAACATGTTTTAAATTAAAAGTTGTTTGGGGAGTATAAGTTTCCCAATCAGGTGCAGTAGGTACCTTGATAGTAATATTAGATTTGTTAATAGATATATTAGAATTATCTATTTGGCCATAGGTTCCACTGATATCAATAAAGTAGGTTTCAGATGTTTCATCAGAAAAATGAAATCCATTAGAATTTGAGAAGCTTAATACATTAGATGCAAGTTGATAAGAGTTAATAGAGGTAATATTAATAATTTCTGTAGAATATCCAGTAACATCAAGTTTTGAAATTTTATTGTCAGTGGCAAATAGTAAATTATTTTGAGTAGAATATTTATAAAATGTTCCTGAAATGTTAGGACTTCCATCTTTTTTAAGAGTAATACTTGAGTTATCCATTAGAAGGATATTATTTTCTATTTCTAACAAAAACAATGAGTCATCTAAGGTAACAGATTCTACTTCAATTGGTTTATTTTGTTCGAGTTTAAAACGATGATTTAAATTTGAAACATTTGTTAATGTTTGCGAAGTATAAATGTAAATTTTTTTAGGATCAAAAATCTTATAATCAGTTATTGGTTGTTCATCTACAGAAAAATTAAGAGTTGGAAGATCACCAGAATTGTAATTAATATTTTGAATATTTTCAGATAAATCAAGTTGATAAATATTTTTTGAGTCATTTAATGAGGTAATGTTATTAACATTAAAGTATACATAAACAAATAAATTTTGATTTATATTAATTTCGCTATTACTTATAATATAGTTACCAGATACATCATTTTCAATTTTGTAAACTGATTTTCCTACTTCTAAGAATATTGAATTTGAGACATTAGCTATATTTGAGTCATTATAATTTTTAGTAAATTGTAGGTAATTTTTATTATTGTCATATAGTATTTGTGATTTAACTGATATAGCTTTTTTAATTTTAATGATATCCTTGTTTTCTATTAGATTACGTGAGATGAAATTAAATTCTGTAAATGTAGAAAAGTTACTACTTGTCAATGTTATCTGTAAATCAACATTACTTCCTAAAGTTGAACTTGCTACAGTTAATATATCTCCAACAGCATACCCAGATCCAACATTAGTTACTTCTATTTCAGTTACGGAAGTTTCATCTGTAATAACAGACAAAATACATCCAGAACCGGTTCCTGAGTTTGTTGTTGCTAAATTTACAAGCTTACCATTATTTATAGAAGTGATAGAGCTAGTTATACTTGATAACAATGCATTAGTATTAGTTTTTAATAGTGTATCTGGTGTTTCTCTAACAACAACTTCATGTTCAATTAAATTATCACTAAAATAAAATTTAACTTGATTAGATGATAAATCATGAATTTTAACATTTTTATAATAGTATCCTATAAAAGTATTTTTAGAAACTGGATAATTTTTAGAAACTTTCAAAGATATATCATCATAATCTTTGTATTTGTTACTAGATGTAAAATTAAATCCATTAGAATAGAAGTTACTAGGTGTTATTAATTCATCAGTATTTACACTATTTCCTTCAAGTAAATCTAATTTAAAACTATAAGTTGAGTTAACGTTTTCAATATTATCAGAATAAATGTTGTAATTAAAGATTGGTATGGTATCAAGTTTGTAGTTAATATCAACTTTTTTCTTAAAAATGTAATCATTGAATT